>Ga0209172_10000106_pt1 | contig 247933 bp, 212 predicted proteins | sample LarsenN4metaG_FD_184113 | JGI IMG/M metagenome (GOLD analysis project Ga0209172, IMG submission 184113) | Hot spring sediment bacterial and archeal communities from British Columbia, Canada, to study Microbial Dark Matter (Phase II) - Larsen... ...
TCGCCAGATGAACTCAACTTGTATCTTTTTTCAGCGATCGTCATGATTACTCCTATCCTGGTTTGTGCCTATAAATACCCTTATCTTGCCATGATTTTGCGAAAATTAAAAGACACTAACCATTTTGCAAAATAAGAGAAGCAGCTCTTTGAGCCGAACGACCATCACCCAAATGAGTGCAATAAGCTTGCAAAAATTCCTGATTAGGATCGGTAAGCTCAGGGTATGCGCCAGCTTGTAATAGAGTCTTTACCTGGACTATAAATTCAGTTGGGGTTTCTGCTACGGTGGCGCGTTTTTGTAACAGGGTTTTTGCTTCAGGATTACAGATGTTCAACTGTGGCATGTAAACTACAAGAGGTTTATTAGTTAACAAAACTTCACCAATAGCCGTAATAACATGGTCTACTACAATAGCATCTACCGCCCACATTAAATCTGTGAGGCGTTGATTAGTAACTATCGCATCTGGAATATGTGCCCTAATAAAATCTCCCATAACTCGATTAGGATCAAACGCCGGGATAAACTCTTTATAGAGTAAACGTGTGTTTGGTATATCCCGCCAGAGTTTTAGAACAGCTTGTTGAAGCTCAAAATATGATACCTCAGGGTAAGCCGCCAGGTCACCAACAGCGCGGCCATAGAGGGCAAAACAGGTGGGCACATACAGAATTAGAGGACGATTATCTCCGGCCTGTAATTGAGCGCGCAGCCGACGCGCTTGTTCTGACCAATGTCGCTGCCGTAACATATCCAGGCGACTGGAACCGACGGGGACGATGTGGCTGTGGGGTTGTAGGAAGGATGGGCAACTTTGCTCAAGGTCGTTAACTGTAGATTGTCCATATACCAAAAAGGTATCACTACATCTCAGGTACATTTGCGCATTCTGCGCTTCTAAACTGCTAGAACTCCCGTGTTGGTAGATATAGCAAGGTATTCCCGCTACTTTAGCGGCATTGGTTGCCCCACCACTTAGAGTGTTTCCACCGGAATCCCATGTAACTAGGGCCACGGATTTATGCCGGCTTAATAATTGCCGAGTTCGTTGGAAATGTCGCCAAAGTTCAGGCACTAATTGATGCCACCAGGTGTAAATAGGTTTACTCCATAAAGGGGTGCGGTCAATCTTCCATTGTTCAAGCGGTTTCCATAATTCAGGTTCTTGTAGCAAGCGTTCTCCGGCGGTAGCAAGCCTTGTAATCAATGAACCAGAATGAGATGAGGAAGCCATGAGGGGAGGTGCTAGTTTATCAGGTAAAACAGTTACGCGTGCTCCGCGTTGTCGTAAAGCACGGGCTAGTGGAGATAAATCATAAGTGTAACCGGAAAAGAGAATATGAGGTGAACCTTTTTTAGATCGTTTGACATAACTTTCCAACGCAGTTAGACCTGCTTGAACAAGATCAGTAATAAAGGACTTTTGGCGTAACTCTCCTTTGGCCCAAGATACCAATTGCTTGAACCCCAAAGGAGTTGCAAACGTTTGGGTAACGGGTGTTAGTTGAGGGGCTTGTTCAGAGAGATCAAGGAGGTCAAAGCCACACTTACGCACTATTGGCGGCGCTAATGTTGTCAGTGGTGAAACCAGGGGTTGAAGATCTACAGGTACATAAGTGATCTGGGGAGGCCATAAAGCTACCTGGGTAGGTTGAATAGCTTCTAACAATTCCTGAAGACTTAAAGAATCTGACCAAATTTCAGTGAAGAGAAATTGAAGGAGAAAAGTTGCACTATAGGCTGGCCTGAAACCGGCTGCGCCAAATTCAGGAATCGCTTGCTGCGCCCACTGATCTAGCCAGGCCTCCCATTCTAAGTAGTTCTGTAGAATAGGAGTATATTCTGATAATCGTTTTGTAACTTGGGCATAATCTTCTATTTTTTGATAAGATAATCCCTGTTTTTGACAAGCATAGGCTGCCTCGGGGGTTATGGCTATCACCACCCCTGGTTTAGTAGCCTGAGCAGCCAACCATTCTGTTTGGACAGCCGTTTCTATGAGAATTAATGTATTGCTTGAAAATTTATGATTTGTCAACATAACAGTTTATAAGGAGCGGATTAATCTTAACTGGGCCAATTGTCTGATCAAGTCTGCTCGTGACATAAAAACCAAAGAAGGCAATAAAAACAACACGAGTCCAACTCCCAACGTGTAAATAAAGCCACCGACCAAAAATCCTAGTAGGGTGCTATTAATCATCTGATCTATAAAGGTAACAGACAACCATGCGACACCTACCAATAAAGCGACTGAGTAAATTTGGTGTCCTATAAGTTTCCAGAAAGATAATTGAAGAAAGCGAGTATTAAACCAGAGTTGCCCATTAACCCCAATAAATTGAATCAATACCATTTCTACGGCCAAACCAGTAGCTCCTAAATTTAACCCCGACCATTCTTTAGGTCCAAGCAACCAGAGAGTCAAGGGTAGATTTATAAGCAGCATGAAAAGGCCTATATTACGATAAAGTTTCGTTTGACCTGTTGCAAACAAAACTGAGCTGCTAAGTTGCCCATAGGTTTGATGAATCGGGTAGAAAGCCATAATACCAATCGCCAGACTGGCTCCCCGGAACTCACTCCCGCCAAAAATTAGACTCACTTTCTCGGCCTGGACTGCCACAAAAACTGCAAAAAAGGCGGCCACAACATAGAGTAACGGTATATACCGCTGAAATAGATACCGCATCTGGTTCAGGTCTTGACGCTCAAAGGCCATTGAAAATTCACGTAGCAAAAGCGGCGTCATCGCTCTGGTAAACAAAAAACAGATAGCTCCAATTTTGAAAGAAAGCCCAAAAAAACCCTGCTCAACGGAGCCGGCAAATCTCTGTAACAGCCAGCGATCCAGAATACCGACAAATAAACTAAAAAAAGTAAAGGTAACCAATGGGGCTGAATAGTGATAAAACTCCTGCCCATAGTTTTTTATTTGTTGAAAAGTCAGCTGTATTTTTGGAAAAAGCGCCTTGCCGGACTGTGTTAGCAGCCACCACCAGGCTACACACAGAAACAGCAGAATCACATATTGATAGATAAAAAATTCGGTCAGGCTAAATCGATCCGCCCAGAACATTAATAAGATAAGTACCAATCCCAAGATTTTTTGCCAAATCCGGGCGATTTCACTTTTAACGGTCAGGCCATAAGCATCAACAATATGGTTGATTCTTTCGCTGTACCAGGCCAGTAGCCCCCAGAGCACGGCCAGCCAGATGAAAAGGGTTGTTTGTTCTGGCCAGAGCCAGCTTTCTAAGCCCAAACTGAAGGTAATCCCCACACCCAAACAGACAGTTAAACCTAAAAGTTCGGTAAACCCCCAATAAAAGCGGAGCAAGCCAACATCAGTTGGACGTTGAGAGAGTTTGGTATAAAAAGCGGTAGAGGTTCCTGCATCAAAAAAGTTGATCACTTGTGTGAAAAAATTACTCAAAAAGTTAAAGTTGCCATAAGCAGCCGGCCCCAGGCCGCGTGGGATGATACTTTCAGTTACCAGACCTACTGCCAAACCAATTAGATTGGTGCCGAGTTTGTAGAGATACCGTTTTTTTAGCGAGTCTTCGGGTATTTTTGCTTTGGGAGAGGTAAAATTGACAATTTCCATAAAGAATGATGGGAACAGCTAATTCAATAGGCTCCTCTTTATGAGCCAATCAAAGACCAATTGAGCGGTGTTCCCCGTTCAATATCCTGTGCCGCCCGCCGGCCCAGGATTTCCGGCAGATAACGAGTGTGCAGCCCATAACCGGGTCGAATAGAGCGCACATTGGCCTCGGTAAAAAGTTCCCCAGCCTTAATATCTTGTACTATAAACAGCGAGCGCCGGAAAGCTCGGCTGGCGGCCTCACCTGCGGTCACCTGATAAGAAACTTGTCCCAGAGCTTTCTCGGCTACTCGCACGGCCTCGACCATAGCCTTGAATTCTTGGGGTTCCAGCGAAAAGGCACTGTCCGGTCCGGGCAGGCTGCGTGACAGGGTAAAATGTTTTTCGATGATACACGCCCCCACTGCTGCGGCGGCAACCGGCACGGCGATCTCCAAGGTGTGGTCCGACAGGCCAGCCGGCGTACCAAAGGCCTCAGCCAAATGAGGAATGGTGCGTAGATTCATCTCCTCCGCCGGAGCAGGGTAAGCGCTGTTGCACTTGAGCAGCGCAATCTGCTGCGCGCCAGCCTCGCGAGCTGTGCTGACCGCCTCATCAATTTCGGCCAATGTTGCCATTCCTGTAGACATAATAATAGGTTTGCCTGTCTGCGCCACCCGGCGAATGAGCGCCAAATCAACCAATTCAAAAGAGGCGATTTTGTAAGCGGGCACAGCCATCTGCTCCAGAAAGTCAACGGCGGAGTCATCAAAGGGCGTTGAAAACAGGTCCAGGCCCAAATCATTAGCAATGGCTTTGAGTTTGGGTTGCCATTCCCACGGGGTGTAGGCTTCATTATAAAGGTCGTACAAGGTGCGGCCATCCCACAAGGTGCCGCCCCCCACCCGAAAGTAAGGTTGATCAGAACGAATTGTCAATGTAGCGGCAGTATAAGTTTGCAACTTAATCGCATTAGCTCCGGCTTCACTGGCTACCCTGATTAACTGCACAGCCTGATCGAAATCTTGATGATGATTCGCCGATAGTTCAGCGATTAGGTATACCGGCCAACCTGCCCCTATCTTTCGTCCGTTAATCTCAATAAAACTACTCATGGCTGTGTCTCTCTCCGCAATACCAGGGGGATCGCCTGGCTTCCCTGAATTTCAGTAACACCCTGGGCCACGAAACCAGCTTTGCTAAAAGCGCCCAGCGAGGCGGCATTATCCGGTTTGACATAGGCACGGATCAGCCGAGTGACCCCATTGGCCAGGAGTTGTTGTGAAACCAGCCGGATGATTTGGCTGCCGTAACCTCGTCCCCGTTGGTTTGGGGCCAACCCAACCGATACCACGGCTTCCTCACCCTCAAGTTGATACCTGATTTGGCCGGCGGGCTCCCCGGCAGCCAGGACCAGGTAAAACCGGCATTGTGGGTCGGCTAACTTAGCCTTAAACCAGGTCAGGTGAGCTTCCCAGGAAATTGGCTCGCTTGAGAAAGAGTTGGCCCGTGTGCTTGGATCATTGGCCCATTCCCAAATCAGGCGGCAGTCCTCTGCCTGCACGGGACGAAATGTCAGATCACAGGTTCGCATCTGTTGCGCCACTCGGGCCGCGCCGCAGCCATCAATCAACTCCTGACCACGCCGGGCGCTAACAGTTCGCTGCTCAGCTTGATGGGCCAATGCATGTAAGGCGTTGGCCAGAGTAGCAGGGGATAGATTGGCCGGACGGCCTAAATTGAAGGCAACTCCGGCAGCATCTAACCCTTCGGCCACGCGCCGCTGGTTGTCGGCCAAAATCAAAACCAAACTGGGTAATCCCATAAAGGCCAGTTCCCAACATGTACTGCCCCCCGCCGAAATGGCCAGGTCAGCCCAGGTCATCAATGCTGGCATATCAGTGACGTCACGCTCCAGGCGAATCGATTGCTGAGAGCCGTTAATCGCGGCACGCAATGTTTCCCAATGGGGGTTACTGCTGCCAACCACCACCACTGCTTGCAATCCTTCAAGTTTGGTTTGCCGCAAAGCCCGGATAACTTTTAGCGTCACGTTATCCGGGTCGGCCCCCCCCAGCGTGACCAGTACTTTTCTTGCCAGAGGGGCAATCTCCCGTCGCCAGCCGCGCCAGGACCAGAACTCGCGGCGTAAAAGTGCATATTCAGGGCCAAGTAACAGGCGTGTATCAGGCTCATGGCTGGGGTAGAGTGAGGGCTGGGCGTAGATATTCTGGTTCAGCACCATGTCGGCGTAGTAATGGCCGGCGTGCCCGTAATCGTCTACCACCAATAAGCGCAAACCGGCTTGTTTGAGCGCCCATTGAAAATCGCCATCAAAGTGATACCCATCTACCACCACCCATTTTGCGCTTAACTTCTGGGCCAGAGTTATGGTTTGCCTTGCATCCTGGGGAGTGCCGGGTAACTCAGTAAGCTGGTTTACCCCCATAGTCTCCTGGCAGAGTCTTTTTTCTAAGGCCGGAGGGGCCTTTGTAACGGCAAAATTTACCGTCCCGCCCGCTTCTTGCCAGGCCTGACCTAAAGCCAGGCAGCGCATCAGATGTCCGGTACCTATCGTGCTGTTACCATCGGCGCGAATTAGCAAATGGGTCATCGGCCTGGTTCCCACGTCTCAACAGCCGCATTCATCTGGCTCAGTCCTGGATGAGTTTGGACATAAGTTAATATTTCACGATAAGGCGCAACCCACTGGTCTAAATTCAGCGCCTCATACAAAAGGCGAATGAGGCCCAGGTCAATTTCGGTATCAACTGTCCAGCGCAGATGCGCATTGTTTTGACTATCCACCACCGACCGGCACAAAAAAAGTTCTGGCCGTTCAGATCGGGGAACGATGGTGACATGCTCGCGGGCAGCCTGAGATTGAGCCAGGCGGTTAATCCGTAAAAGTGTATCCCCATAAAACGCTTCGACATCAAGGCCACGAGGATAGGTGCGCTCGATTACGTTGCTGGCGTAGTCACATTCAGCCGCATAGGTTGTTAGTTCAGTGATAACCTTATCGGTAATCTGAGGATCAATGAGCGGGCAATCAGCCGTAATTCGCACCACCACTTCAGCCCCAAACTGTTGGGCTGCACCCACAAAGCGGGCCAATACATCATGTTCGCTGCCGCAGAACCAACCTACATTCTCCTGCCGGGCTAATTCAACGATGGGCTGGTCGGCCAGATTTGTGGTGGTGGCAATCACAATTTCGTCAGCAGCCGTACACTGTTTGAGCCGCCGCAGCTGCTGGGCCAGCATCGGCTTGCCGGCTACCTCGGCCAGAACCTTGCCGGGCAGCCGGGTCGAGGTCATCCGCGCTTGCACAATAATGACTCGTTTCATAAGTTCCGTATTTCCTGGCCTACGGCTTCTCGAAGAGCCAGTAGGTGACATCATCCCAACCTTCCTCCCGGCTCAGAAATCCCTGCTTCCGTAGTTGTAGTTCTGGGAATAATTCCTGGTAAATACGGCCGTAACCCCGTTTGAACAAGGCCCCCGGTTGATTACGATAGGCTACTTCCGTAGTTTGTTCGGCGTAATATTCGCCACATAACACATAGCGCCGGGAGCAGCGTACAATTTCAGCCATAACGAGCGGCAGGGTACTTTCAGGTTGATGGATAAGCACGCCCATTGTAAAAACCAGGTCAAACCAGCCGTCACGGAAGGGTAACTCTCTGGCTGGACTCCAAAAAGCATTTACTCCGGTTAAGTTTTGATGCAGTTCATCTAACGCCTTGAGATTGATGTCAACCCCATACACCTGCTGTGGCGGTATAAGCGAAGCAATCCAGCGCAAATTTCCCCCTATGTTGCAGCCTACTTCCAGTACGCGCCGGGCTGGAAATTCGGTCAGGATAGTCTGCCAGAAAGGAGCACGAGCATCTCCGGCTGCACGATTGCGCTCTACATAGGCATTGCCAAACTCTTCCGCCCACAACTTTTCGAGTCGGGTAGCTTCTGAGTTAGTAGGATGCTGGTCTGACATGATCACTCCTATCCAAAAATGTGGTTACAAACGCACTCTAAAACCCTGCTCAGACAGGTAACGCTTGGCTTCTAAGGGCGTCTGCTGAGTAAAGTGAAAGATACTGGCCGCCGCTACCGCCGAAGCTTTGCCCTCTCTTAGAACTTGAGCCATATCTTCATAACTTCCAGCCCCGCCCGAAGCAATCACCGGAATAGAAACCGCCTCGCAGACGCGCCGCGTCAGTTCGATGTCGTAGCCGGTCATGGTCCCGTCCCGATCTATCGAGGTTAGCAGGATTTCACCTGCCCCCAAATCTTCCACGCTTTGCGCCAGGGTTACCGGGTCCTGGCCTGTTGCTTTTGTGCCGGCATGCGTATAAACTTCGTAAGCGCCGTCTGGGTGACGGCGAACATCAAGAGAGACGACCACGCATTGTGAGCCAAACTGCTCGGCGGCCTGCCGGATTAACGGTGGCGTTTCGACGGCGGCGGTATTGATAGCTACCTTATCTGCGCCCACCTGAAGCAGCCGGCGCACATGCTCCAAAGTTCTTACCCCTCCGCCCACTGTCATGGGCATAAAACACTCATCGGCCAGTTCGTCCACTGTTTCAAAATCAGGGGGGCGTTCATCACAGGTGGCGGTGATATCCAGGAAAACTAATTCATCCACTTCGCGCATATTATAGACTTTGATAGCCTGCATAGCGCTGCCTACTCGTCGCCAGGATTCAAAGCTGACCCCTTTGACCAATCCCACATCCTTAAATAACAAAGTCGGCATAACCCGAATTTTAAGCATAGTCGGTCGCTAAATGGACAAAAAATTCTTGAGTAATTGAAACCCGAGCCGCTGGCTTTTCTCCGGATGAAATTGAACGCCGAAGAGCCAGTCGCGCTCCACTGCCGAAACAAACGTACCACAGTAGGGCGTCCGGGCTAAAATATTGGCTTCGTTAACGCAGCAAAGATGGTAACTGTGGACAAAGTAGAAATCTTTGCCGGGTGGAATATTTCTGAACAGGAGTGAATCGTGGGTAAAATTAACTTCATTCCAGCCGATATGAGGAACGCGGGTTTCTTGATCGAGCGGCTGCAAACGTTGTACTTCTCCTTCAATCCAACCGAGACCGGCTGTTTCTCCGCCTTCCCGGCCTTTAGTGGCTAACAATTGCATCCCCAAACAGATGCCTAGAAAGGGAATTTGTTTGCTTATCACCTGTTCGGGCAGAATTTCATCAAGCTGCCGCTGCTTGATATTACGCATGGCATCAGGAAAAGCGCCCACACCGGGCAAAATAATTCGATTCGCTTGCTCTATATCTTTGGCCTGATCGGTCACTATGGGTTTGCCCCCACATTCTTCGACGGCGCGGGCAACCGAATCGAGGTTGCACATGCCATAATCAATAATAGCAACAATATTCATTGTTAATTATCTAATCCGGTTACATTATCATAATTGATTTTGGTTAGATTTCCCTCTTTATCTTTACACAGATTGCCCCGTGAGTCACACTCGAACAGTTTTTTGTTGGTGAAACGGTCGCATACCCGGATAAATTCGTCCAGCGACATATCAATTTCTTTGAGCACCTCCTCAATAGGGACGCCGAGATAATACCAGGGGAATTTGCCGTCGTGCATTTTCACCAGCTTAACGGCGTCTTGTCTGGAGAGGCGACCGCGCCGGACGTGCAGGCAAGCCAGGTCGGTGGCCCGGCCAAAAGCATACTTTAAAAACTTGAAGTAATCGTGTATACCTGTCTGGACGTTATCCAGATTTTCATAGTTGACCAGTGAACCTTCGACCGGTTTGTGATATGTTTCAAATCCGTGCGCTTGCGAGAAAAGGGCATTACCAAAACCGTCCCAGGGTAGGTAATAACCCAAGAAAATGCCGGTCACACCCACCCGCTGTAACTCCTCGTCAGAGGGATAGGTGTACTGAATGAGATGCCTGGCTTCAATATCCTCCTGTCCGATCAAATCCGAGACGCGCAGCCCCAACAGCCCGCCAAATTCTTCCAGCCAGCGCCGGGTCAAAACGTTGTTTTCGGCGGCGGCAGCGGGACCGCCATATTCATTTTGAGAATTTTCTCCCCAAACGATAAGCGGGACATTAAATTGAACGGCAACACGAACCGGAATGGTAAAAATGGTGACGTGTTCCGGCCAGGAAATGTCACCCACCTGGGTCAAAGCCAGGCGATTGATTTTGCGCCGGACAACCGGATTGGTCGTGACTTCTATATAATCCACGCCCAAACGTTTCAAGTTTTCGATGTTGCGCCGGCCAATCTCTGATAACATATCTGTAGTTGAGGTTACACAGAGCGGGTTCATGCCCATTTCCAACATCCGAATAGTTTGATAATGGCTATCCTTACCACCACTAACCGGGATGATACAGTCGTAATTATTGCCATTCTTCGAGCGATAGCGGTCGAGCACGGTTATTAATTCTTGCTTGCGTTTATCCCAATCTACCTCCCGCCGTTGCTCATAACTGCGACAGGCGCTACAAATACCCTCAGCGTCAATATAGAGATCAGGTTTGGTTTCAGGCATCACACATCGGCGGCAGTACCGAATATATCGTTGGTTCATGATTGGCTCCTTGGTCTGGCTCAGCGAAGATAAGCTGCGATGACTTTGTGACATGCAGCGATGACATCATCAACATCCTGGTTGGACATGGCGGGAAACAAAGGTAAGGTAATTACCTGTTCATAAGCTGCCTCGGCAATAGGACAGTTGCCAGGACCCGTACCAAATCGTTGGCGGTAAAAGGGATGGAGATGAACGGGAATATAATGAACATTGACGCCAATCCCTTCGGCCCGTAGGGCTTTGAAGACGACGGCCCGGTTAACTTTCAACTGCTCCAAATCTAACCGAATCACATATAAATGATAAGCATGCTCGACATTCTCCCGTTGTTTCAGCGGAGTTATAGCCGGCATATCGGCAAAGGCAGCATCATAACAACGGGCAATTTCCTGCCGTCGCGCCAGCCACTGCGGCAGTTTTTGTAATTGACTCAAGCCCAGAGCGCATTGGATATCGCTCAGACGATAGTTGTAACCCAACGCTACCATCTCGTAAAACCAGGAACCTTCAGCCTCGCGCTGGCGATGGTCGCTGCTGATGCCGTGATTGCGAAAGAGGCGCATCCGTCGAGCCAGTTCAGAATCAGCGGTGGTGATGACACCTCCTTCCCCGGTAGTAATGGGCTTAACCGGGTGCAAGCTGAAGGTACTCAAATCGGCCAATGAGCCAACAGGACGATTGTGGTAGCTACCACCTAAAGCGTGGCAGGCATCATCTACCAGGGCCAGGCCGTGTTGTTGGGCGATGCTCCGCAGGGAGTCATAGTCACACGGCTGCCCGGCATAATCAACCGCGATAATTGCTTTGGTGCGGGGAGTAATTTTGGCTTCGATCTGAGTTGGGTTGAGCAGAAGCGTTTCTACATCCACATCAGCAAAGATGGGTGTCCCTCCCTGAAAAACCACACAGTTGGCGCTGGCGGCAAAAGTCATGGTTGGTACAATAACTTCATCTCCTGGCCCAATATTCAGGGCGTACATCGCCGCATGCAAGGCGGCGGTACCGTTACTCACCGCCACTGCCTCGTTGACCCCAACAACCTCAGCGAAGACTTGTTCAAATTCAACTACGGTGGGGCCGGTGGTCAACCAGTCACCTCGTAGCACCTGAACTATGGCCTCAACATCAGTCTTATCCACCTGTTGACGACCATAAGGCAGCAGGGTAGAACGTATCGGCGTACCCCCATCAATAGCTAGTTGGTTCATTAAGCCTCATCTATCATTTGCTGAAGTTCCTCAGCGCCAAGCCACCAGTCATTCGTATCGCTAGAGAACGAAATATCTTCGGCCATAGGGCGAGCTTGATCATACATCGTCTGTTCCCACCAAGAATGGACAGGTTGAATTAAATACATATCATCAAATTCCAAAGTATGGCGCGACTCATCGAGCGAAATCAGAATTTCATGCAATTTTTCTCCCGGGCGAATACCAATGATTTTTCGTTCACAGTGGGGGGCTATCAGATCGGCCAGTTCGGTCATACGCATGCTGGGAATCTTGGGCACAAATACCTCGCCGCCACGCATAAATTCAATACATTTGATAACAAAGCGAACCCCTTGCTCAAGCGTGAGCCAGAAACGGGTCATGCGCTCGTCGGTCAGGGTAATCACCCCTGTTTCACGTTGTTGTTTAAACAAAGGGATCACACTCCCCCGGCTGCCAACCACATTGCCATAGCGGACGCAACTAAAACGAGTGCCGTCATGACCGGAATAAGAATTAGCCTGGACAAAAAGCTTTTCGGCCACCAATTTGGTGGCTCCGTACAAATTAATTGGATTTACGGCTTTATCGGTGCTGAGCGCCAAAACTTTCTTGACGCCTGCGCTAAGGGCGGCATCAATAATATTGGTAGCGCCATTAATATTTGTCTTTACTGCTTCCAAAGGATTGTATTCGCAGGCAGGCACTTGTTTGAGCGCGGCTGCATGCACCACGATATCCACCTTTTGCATCGCTCGCTCAAGCCGCTCCCGGTCACGCACATCACCAATAAAATAACGCATCGGCGATATATCAGTATCGGGATAGATTTGGCGCATCTCGTGCTGCTTCAACTCATCACGGCTGTAAACAATAAGCTTTTTAGGCTGGTAATCTCGTAGCATAATTTCGGTAAATTTTTTACCGAAAGAGCCGGTACCACCCGTGACCAGTATCGTTAAATCCTGCCAGTTCATCATATTTCACCTTGAAATGAATTTAACCCGGCCGCGCCATTCTCCGGCCAATCCAAAACTGTCTTGAAGCCCTCTACTCGAAAAATCGGAAAAGCCGGGTCAATCTTTGAATTCACCTTGACCTGCGCTTCCAGGCAGGTCAGATAAATAATTTCCGCCAAATCCCCGTCTCCCTCGATGCAAACTGTATCATATCCAGCTTGCCGAACTTCATGTAATAAACTTTTAGAAGTCTCCCGTGTTTCTCGGTACCAATGCAGCGAGGCTTGCATAAAAGAGGTGGTTAAATGCGCCTTTTCGGCCAGGCCCTTGGGGGTGAGCAAGTAACGCAGCCGGCGGCGCTGCATTTGGGTTACTTTGATATAACCTTTGTTAATCAACCGTTTGAGATACCAATTGACGCTCCCCACGGCCACCCCTAGTTGGATAGCCAGATCAGCCTGGGTAGTATCGGGGTTTTCCTCAATGTGGTTCAGTATTTCTAGATCGTAATTTTTTGACGATTTCACCATTTTGCAGAATTATAATTCAAAAACTGAATTTCAATAATTGAATTATAAATGATAAAAACGAAAAAACAAACATGACCAAAGTGCTATTCGGGGGAACGAGAGTGGGAAGATGAAGTGTAGCTATAGCATACAACAGCTACATCGCCAAAGGATAGGGGCAAAAGTCACTAATTGGGTGGGGCCTAAAGTCCTGTATTACTTTCCCTAAAGTCACATTTATAACTTTCGACAAGCTGCTTTAAGCCAGTTTCGAGCGTTACTTGAGCCTGCCAGCCCAGCAGCGTAACCGCCTGGCTTGGATCGGCATACGAATGTAAAACATCGCCGCTGCGGCCGGGGGCATAAAGAGGAGTGACCTCGCACTCAAAAATACCGCGCAGCGTTTCAAATAAATGCTGCACCGTGACCTGGCGGCCCGTGCCGATATTGAAAGTTCCCCCAGCGACCTGAGGTGTGTTCGCCGCCAAAATATTGGCCTGTACCACATCCTGTACAAACACAAAATCGCGGGTTTGCTGGCCATCGCCAAAGATAGTGGGAGCTATGCCTGCCGCCAGTTTATCCACAAAAATAGAAATGACCCCGGAATAGGCTGACGAAGGGTCTTGCCGTGGCCCAAAAACATTAAAATAACGCAGAACGATTGTTTCCAGACCAAAGGATTCGTAATAAACCCGGCAGTAATGTTCGGCGGCCAGCTTGCTGATAGCATAAGGAGATTTGGGTTGGGGCAGCATCGTCTCAATCTTGGGCAGGGTTGGTTCGTCGCCATAAACAGCGCAGGTAGAACTCAACACGAGGCGGCGCGCATTTGCCGCTCGAGCCGCTTGCAGCAAATTCATTGTCCCCACCGTATTGACCAGCTCTGTCTGTACCGGCTCGGCCATAGACTGGGGCACCGAAGCAATAGCGGCCAGATGATACACTACCTCCACCCCCTCGGCAGCCTGCCGGACGGTGACCGCATCAACCACGCTGCCCTCGATAAACTCAATTTGGTCTATCACCCCGGCCAGATTTTTTAGCTTCCCGGTAGATAGGTCATCCAGCACCCGCACCCGCTCACCCTGCGCCAGCAGCGCCTCAACCAGATGCGAGCCGATAAACCCCGCCCCGCCCGTAACCAAAACAGTCGTCATAGAGTTGACTCCTTAAGCTCATTATTATCAGAGCTTTTCTTTTCCGGTCGCAGCATCAGCTCCAGGAAAGGGGGCAGCACTGCTTCCCGGCCAAACCGCTCGACCACACTGTAGAGCTGCCCGCCTCGCCCTTTAACCTCCGGGATGAACCACACCTGGACCGGCGGCAGCCAGAAGGTGAATATCGCCGCCACTCCCATTAATCCGCCGGCCAGGCCGTACAAAAGCAGAGCAGGATCGCGTAAGACAATAACCGTCACATTGGAATTGCGGGTCAGTTTCAGCGCCAACCCATTCACTTCAAAGGGTTGACCGGCCCGAGCTTCGACCTTCTCAGCGGGAGTGGCCTCTGAGCCGCGCCGGACCTGCACCTCAAAAAGCTGCGGGTCGGTGGCATGGGGCACAATTTGAAAGGCCAGCCCGGTGGCCGGTATCAGAAAATAGACCGGCGTATTGTCGGCGGCCAGCGACAGGTGCAGCCGCTCTGCCGGAAAAAGATTCTCCTGAGAAGGAATCAAGCGCAGCCGGGCGCCGCTCTCATCACGCGCTTCGACGGTGATAACAGGATCCATCGACCAAGGCCAGATCAGCGCGTTATCAAAAAATGTGGGTAGGTAAAGCTGCCAATCGAGCAGAAAGGCTTCGCCGTTTTCTCTGCTTGAATAGCTTACCTGGCTGACGTGCTGAGCGGGAAAAGTCTGTTTCAATTCAAATTCACCGGGAAACAAGCGGCTGGTTTGGGGTTCAAGAGGGCGCAGGGTCAAGCTATCAAGCTGCAAAAATTTGTAGCTGAGGCTCACGGCGGCGATGAGGATAAGCAGCGCCACATAAAAAACAAGCGGTCCTAGCCAGGCCCAACGTCGCAGCGCCGCTCCCAGGAGTTTGGTCTCGGTTTCCAGAGGGGGATAGAGATAAAACCCCTGAGCGGTCAAGGCCGCTCTTAATTGGTCCAAAAAAGTATCGGGCGCTTCGGGTAAACGGCTCGATTGCTCAGCTCGGCGGGCCAGGGGATGCTGCCAGCCCAGGCTGGGCATCACCGGCTGCAGCCGCCGCCACGAGCCGGGACCGTAATCGGCCAGGGCGATCAGGCTGTTGAGCAGCAGCAGACCCAGCGGCAGCCAGAACCACAGCGAGTCGAACAGGTGGGCCAGGCCCAGCGCATAAAGCAGTTCTCCCCAAGGCTGAGCAGGCAGTCCCAGGCTGGCAATCCAGGCTTCGCGGGCGGTGTCAGAGGGAAGAAGGCCGGCCTGCTGCGGAATAATCAAGCCCAGGCCCAACACCCCTAGCCAAATTGCCAGCAGCCAGCCCGTAGTGTGGGGGCGGCGTAGGGTGTACCAGGCGGAGGTGAGAAATCGGGAGAGTTGAGTTTGTAACCTGAGCAAAGGTGTTTGGGAGGTGGGAATGAGCAATCTAAAGCCTCACTTGTTTAAGACAACATCCCTCGGTGTCTGGCGTTGTGGATCTTTCGGTATTCTAGCATGCCGATAATTATCACCCAAATGAACAGGGCAATATCCTGCAAGACAACAGGGATGAGAGTATGGTACAATGGTTTTACTTGGTAAGCTGCTTTATTGGGAAAGAAAGGACTATGCCAATTAAAGAATGGACTAAAATCTGGCATAACCCTCAGCTTGAGGTAGGGCTTTTACAGGCTTTTTACATTCAGCACGCCTATCCCCGGCACAGCCACGATTACTATGTTATCTGTCTCATTGAGCGAGGACGCCAATCTTTTACCCACCAGGGCGCTAAACATTTTACCCCACCCGGAGGCGTGATTTTGATCAATCCGGGCGCAGTTCACACCGGCGAGGCAGCCGATGCGCACGGTTTCGAGATGCGTTCCCTGTACCCCACCGCGGCCCATATGCAGAGGGCAGCTTTTGAGTTGACCGGCCGTCATCAAGCCCTGCCGTTTTTCACCACCGTTCGGGTTGACCAACGCGAGACAATGGAGAGCATTTTAGCCCTGCATACTGCCCTCGCTCAAGGCGCGAGTCGGCTGGAATGTGAGTCTCGCTTTACCTGGACCCTGGCTCAACTGATTAAACAGTATGCCCACATCCGCTTTACCGAACAACGACTGGGCCAGGAGCAAAAGGCCATCCGGCGGGCGCGCGACTATATTGACCAATGTTTTGCTCAGGGTATCAGCCTGACCCAACTGGCTGAACACGTCTCGCTCAGCCCTTACTATCTGCTGCGGGCATTTCGGGCCGAAGTGGGCATGCCGCCTTACACCTATCTGGAAAGCGTGCGCATTCGCCATGCTCAGCGGCTTATTGAGGCCGGCCTGCCCCTAGCCCAGGTAGCGGCTGAGGTCGGGTTTAGCAGCCAAAGCCACCTGACCCACCGTTTCAAACAGATTATTGGGGTAACTCCCGGCCAATATGCTCAACAACTCAGAATTGTGGATTAAATAAATCCCCTAATTCACCGTAGATTAGAGATTGGAGATTCAGCGTAATAATCTCCAATCTCCTCAATGCAGATTTTCACCCCTTAACTAAGGAGATATTATCGTGTCTATCCCTCTCTTTTCCTTACTGTCTTACGTGATTATTTCAACCTTTACCCCCGGCCCCGGCAACATCTCCACCGCTTCTACCGGCGTTCTGCACGGCTACAGGCGCACGCTCAACTATCAAACAGGGCTGGCGGTGGGAGTTTTCCTGATGATGCTGCTCAGCGGGTGGCTTTCCACCACCCTCCTGGGCATCTTTCCCGCTCTTGAACCTGCACTTCGTTATATTGGAGCGGTCTATATTCTGTACCTGGCGGTAGGGATACTCAAGGCAAGCTACACCTTTACCGAAAAAGAGACAAAACCGCTGGGGTTCGGACACGGCCTGATGTTACAGTTGTTGAACCCAAAACTGATGGTTTACGCCTTTACTCTGTTTACTGCTTTTCTGGCCCCTATTACCGATAATGTGGTTCTGTTAGCCCTAGCCGCGTTCCTGCTGGCAGCAACTTCGTTTTGCGCCACCTCGGTCTGGGCGTTGTTTGGCACGGCCATTAGAGCCTATCTGCATCATCCCCGCCTGACCGCCGCCATTAATGCCATCCTCTCCCTCTTTTTGGTCTATACCGCTGTCACGCTCACAGGGATTGTATAATCCTCTTAACCCAAAGGACATAACTTGTATCCTTAGTACGTTCCATCTTTCGATTCATACACGTTATCCCTTTCGCAAGCGCAGCAGCCGATACTGACCTTGGAGGAGGCTCGGTTCGTCCAATTCCACAGTCACGCCTGGAGTTCCCCGAATCATTTCACTCAAACGACGGTTCGGATCAGTTCCTAAGGCTCTGACCAGGCGTCCTACCCAACGGCGACTGGGCGTTAACCGGCTCTCGTCCGGTAAAAATTTGTCAAAAATCACTAGCCGTCCTCCGGGCCTCAGCACGCGCCACGTCTCCTTAAAGGCAGCGGCCCCATCCGGCGCGACACTGAGGATCAGATTGAGCAGCGCCGCCTCAAAACTTGCCTCGTCAAAACCCAAGGCTTGCCCATCCATCTTTAGGAGACTTATCGTATGATCCTTGACTTTTAGCCGGGCTTTGGCTAACATCTCCGAGCTTAAGTCGGCGCCCACAACCGACACACCAGAAGGCAGGTGCGGCAAATCCAGCCCCGTCCCAATGCCGGAGATCAGCAGCCGCTCTCCAGGTTGCAGTTCAAGTAATTCAATCGCCCGATGACGCGACTGGTGAAAGACAGGACCGAAAACAAGATCATAGACGGGCGACCACAGCCGATAGATCCATAGATTGCGTTCGTTATTCACATCAAAGTTCTTTTACCGACCGTCGCTACAGATATATGCCGACAATCACCGCCAAGATGACGAAGGGAATGTCTAGCCATACCAGGATACTCAGTTTATCAGAAATTCAAAAGCGCACTATAATGTACTGCTGAGAGGCTCCAGCTTAAGCGTGAAATGACCGAAATAAATTTCCTAATTGTACAAAGGAGAATAAATTGATGGCTCAGCAGAAAGAAACCTATAAAGGTTTTGATATTATCATTGATAAGCCCACAGCGCCAACTATCGCTACTACCCCAACAGCACAGGGTACTCCTTTTGCCGGAAAGTTAACCATTGGCCCTAGAGAAATAGATGTAGTAGAAGTAGCGCCCGGTACATTTATCACCAGTTATCTACCCCATACCTCTTATCAATCGGTTTCGGATTTAGCCAAAGCGGTCATTGATCATACCGAAGAGTTTAACACGACCTTACGCAGTTAGTTGGGTTAGGCGCAGCAACGCTTTTTTCAAAAGAAATTGAGGAGGGAGTTATGCCGACTAGAAAGAATCTCAGATCCCTGACTAACGCTGAAAAAACCGAATTCATCAATGCGGTCAGGGCCTTAAAGGCTAATGGGAGATATAACCAATTTGTTCTCAGGCATGCCCAAGCGCCTATGGCGGGCATCCACCGCTCACCGGCTTTTTTACCCTGGCATCGCCAATTCATCCTGGATTATGAAAGAGAACTACAACAGGTAGCCGGAAATCCAAATTTAGGCTTACCTTATTGGAATTGGACGGAAGATGCAGCCCTACCCAATCCCAGAACGGCCCCTATTTGGGCCGATAATTTCCTGGGGGGTAACGGCGACCCAAACGATAATTGGATTGTAAAAAGTGGTCCTTTTAGAGTGGGTCAATGGACGATTATAGATGGCAATGGTAATCCGGCAGGTGCGCTGCGGCGACAGTTTGGTGTCAACGTGCCAACCCTGCCCTCGCAAGCAGATATTAATAACCTCATGAGTCCAATCCCTTATGATGTAAGCCCCTGGAATATGACCAGTAACCCAAGCTTTCGCAACCGGCTAGAAGGCTGGTATCCTGTTTCACCGGGTCTGCATAACCGAGTCCACGTTTGGGTGGGTGGTTCGATGATGCCCATGACCTCTCCTAACGACCCGGTCTTTTTTCTGCATCACTGTTTTGTAGACAAACTTTGGGCTGATTGGCAAGCGCGGTTTCCAAACCAAAACTACCTGCCAACCGGCGGCGGCCCGCGCGGGCACAATTTGAATGATCCCATGGAGCGCACTTTATCCGGTAGTGTAACGCCTGCCTCTGTTTTGAATATTGCTGCGCTTGGCTATAGGTATGATACGGACCCGGTCCCGGTCAGGTTAGCTCAAACTACCTGGATTCACGGTCATAGTATGCAGATAGAGTTTCCAGACCGAGTTAACCTGGTCTGGCGAGCGGGCTATTTTATTAGGGTTGGGGGCAGACAAACTACTGAAAATTGGTTTCATTTTGCCATCCCAACTCCAGTGATTGTCAACGACCGACGTCTACGTGCAGATGCAGTCCTGCTGCGGTTTAGAACCAACTCAGACAGCGCTTTTGTGCATGCCGTTCACGTCTACGATGGTGAAAACAGGATCGCCGCGCATGAAAATCTCAGGTTATCCCCTCGGACCTGGAGTCTGCAACGGCTCGATGTGCCGAACAACCCTGAAATTCGCTGGGGAATAGGCATTTCTATCGGGGTTAGATTTCAGGGTACTACTACAAATGATAACCTTATAGAGTTTAGTTCCGCCGGGAGCGAATTCTTGGTGTAGTTAGCAATAAATGCAATTCAAAAGCCCCAAGTATGGTGGGCTTCAAGCGAAAGGGGAGAAAAAATGGCAATAGAGGCCAGATGGACGCACGGTCATAATATGCAAATAGAGTTTCAAGATCGGATCACCTCAGCGATACGTGTAGGTTCTTGTATTTCAGTAGTAGGACGCCAAAACACTGAAAATTGGTTTCACTTTGCTATTCCGACCACAGTAATCATAAACGATAGACGGCTGCATACGGGATCAGTCCTGCTGCGCTTCAGAGCCAGTTCAGATAATGCCTTTGTGCATGCAGTTCATATCTACGATGGCGAAAGCAGGATAGCCGCGCACGATAATCTCAGGTTATCTCCTAGAGCCTGGAGTCTGCAACCGTTTGATGTGCCGAATGACCCTGAAATACGCTGGGGGTTAGGCATTTCTATCGGGGTTAGATTTCAAGGCGCTAATCCAAATGATAATCGGATAGAGTTCAGTTCCGCCGGTTGTGATTTCATTTTATAGATACAGAACCGCATCAGAATTCTTTGGCTTAATCAGAGGCAACAAAAAAGCCACCCGTCGGACTTGAACCGACAACCTGCTCTTTACGAAAGAGCTGCTCTGCCGATTGAGCTAGGGTGGCAAAAGGGGCCAAACACTATTTAGATTAGTGAGCGAGCAAAACCACGTGAGAATTGATTATATCACGGCTGGTTGAACTGTCAAAAAATAATAACTTACGGGAGAAATTCACAACCAGGCCAATATGCTGCCTGAATTTTGTGCAATTTCGCCCCCATAAGTTATAATATCAGTCCGTGTACCCAACGCGGAAACTTCCAAATCTCATTGATGGCGCTGATCAATCGTCCCCAAGAGGGTCCCTCTTGGGGACTTTATTTTTTAGTGTTGGCCCTGTTCCCAGCGGGCAGGGCTTAGCCTGAGGAGGAGGCTAACAATGACCAAATATATTTTCTGCACCGGCGGGGTGGTATCTTCTCTGGGCAAAGGGGTGGCGGCCGCTTCGATTGGCCGGATTTTAAAAAGCCGGGGCCTGTCTGTCACTGTGCAAAAGCTAGACCCTTATCTCAATGTTGACCCCGGCACAATGAGTCCCTACGAGCACGGCGAGGTGTTTGTGCTGGAAGATGGGGCCGAAACCGACCTGGATTTGGGGGCCTACGAGCGTTTTATTGACGAAAACCTGTCCCGCGCCAGCAACCTGACCAGCGGCCAGGTGTACCAGCAGGTGATTAACCGCGAGCGGCGCGGCGATTACCTGGGCAAAACTATCCAGGTCATTCCCCACGTCACCAACCAGATCAAGGCCAGTATCACCCATGTGGCCCGTGAAACCGGGGCCGATATTGTCATTGTCGAGGTGGGCGGCACCGTGGGTGATATTGAGAGCCTGCCCTTTTTAGAGGCCATCCGCCAGATGCGCAAGGATGCCGGGCGCGACAACACCTTTTACATCCACGTGACCCTGCTGCCCCACCTCAACGCCACCAACGAGCTGAAAACCAAGCCCACCCAGCACAGTGTGCGTGAGCTGCGCGGCATCGGCATCCAGCCCGATATGATTGTCTGCCGGGCCGACCTGCCCGTGCCGGATGACCTGCGGGAAAAGATTGCCCTTTTCTGTGATGTGGAAAAACAAGCCGTCGTCCCCCTGACCACTGTCGAGACCATTTACGAAGTCCCCCTGATTTTGGAAAAGACCGGGGTAGCCGACTTTATCTGCGAGCGGCTCCATCTAGCCTGCGCCCCGGCCGACCTGGCCGAATGGCGCAGGATGGTCGAGCACATCAAAAAGCCCAAACCGCCGGTGACCATCGGGATTGTGGGCAAATATATTGACCTGGAAGACGCCTACATCAGCGTCTACGAAGCCCTGAAACACGCCGCCACCGCCCAGGACTGCGAGGTTAAAATCGAGTGGATCGCCTCGGAAGACCTGGAGAAGGGGCGCGGCCTCGACCGGCTGGAGGGGGTCAATGGTATTGTCGTGCCCGGCGGCTTTGGCGAGCGCGGCATCGAGGGCAAAATTATCGCCGCCAAGTTTGCTCGAGTGCGAGGCGTACCTTACCTGGGTTTGTGCCTGGGCATGCAGGTTATGGTCATTGAACTGGCCCGCGAGGTGTACGAAAGCGACGCTCCCAACTCGACCGAGTTTAACCCGACCACCCCCTATCCGGTGATTGACCTCATGCCCGACCAGCGCGATATTGCCGACCTGGGCGGGACGATGCGCCTGGGCAGTTATCCCTGCCGCCTGTTGGCCGGAACGCAGGCGGCTCAGGCGTATCAGACAGAAATGGCCACCGAGCGCCACCGCCACCGCTTTGAGTTTAACAACGAATATCGTGAGGTTTTGAGCCAGGCCGGCCTGGTGTTAAGCGGCCTTTCACCCGATGGCCGGCTGGTCGAGATTTGCGAGATCAAAGGCCATCCCTTTATGGTGGGCAGCCAGTTTCACCCGGAATTCAAAAGCCGCCCCACCCGGCCCCATCCCCTCTTTGCCGCCCTGATCAAAACCGCTCGCCAGCATGCCGGCCTGGTCGAAGCGGTGGACGCAACTGCGGCCCAGCCGGTTAATCATAAATAGCTTGAAACGGGTCGGGGGATGAAAAGAACAAAGCCTCTTCTCACATGGCAAGTTCTGCTTCGCTGTGATGAGAGGGAAGGGTGAGGATAAAGGTGGTCCCCTGCCCCGGCTGGCTCTGCACGGTCAAGGTCCCCTGTTGGGCCTGGGTCAGTTCGTTGGCAATGGCCAGGCCCAGCCCGGCGCCGGGACCGCTGCGGGCTTCGTCGCCGCGGTAGAAGCGATCAAAGATATGGGGCAGGTGAGCCGGGCTGATCCCCGGGCCGTCATCGGCTACTTTGATAGTAACGTGGCCATTGTTGACGGCTGTGGTTAAAGTCACGCTGGCTTCGGGTGGCGTGTGCTTGAAGGCGTTGTCAAGCAGAATCAGCAAGACCTGCTTGAGGGCATCGTTGTTGCCTACCACAGTAGTATTGGCCGCAGGTTGGTAGCGAATAGTCCGGTGCGGGGCTAACAGTTTGATCTGCTGGTACACGTCGTCTAGCAGCGGTTTGAGCGCGACCGGCTCCTGGAGTAGAGGCCGTCCGGCGTCGGCGCGGGCCAGCACCAGCAAATCGTTGACCAGCCGCATCAACCGCTCGGTCTCGTCCACCATATCGGCCAGAATGTCCGTCCGGTCTTCACCACTGATCGGCGGCTGACGTTGGAGCAGTCCAATATTACCGCGCAGGGTGGTCAAGGGGGTGCGCAGTTCGTGCGAGGCGTCGGCCACCAGGCGGCGCTGGGCTTGCAATGTTTCTTCCACCTGCATATAAGCCGCTTGAAGCTGCGCCAGCATATCGTTGAATGTCGTAGCTAACTGGCCGATTTCGTCATTGGGGCCAGTGTGATCTACCCGCCGGTTAAAATCCTGCTCCGTGCCGATGGTTTGGGCTGTTTGGCGCAAGCGGTTGATCGGACGCAGGGTTAAGCCGGCCAAAAGCCAGCCGCCGCCAAAAGCAACGATCACCGCCGCAAGACTGCCAATGCTCAAAATTTGGCCCAGCGTATTCAAATTCTGATCCTGCCCGGCCAGCGAACCGGCCATTTGCAAAATAAGCGGCGTGCCATCTTCGGCGGTGAACGGCTGGTTATGAATCAACAGCCGCTCAGAGTCGACGGGGGTGATCTCCACCCAGGTTTCGCCGCGCCGGGCGGCTTGCAAGGCTTCTTCGCTTAGCGGCAGCACTAACGATTCATCCAGTTGGGGTGATTGGTTCAGCACGTCGCCATCCAGGGTGCGGATTTGCAGAAAGGTGCCCAATTTGGCCGGCGTCGGCAGTTTGAACATCTTGCCAATCGGCCGGTGGGTCAGCGGCCCCTCAATCAGATACTCGGCCCCCACAGCCAGGGTCTTTTTAGAGCTGTTGAGGCTGGCCTGAGCCTGGGTTACATAAATAATCAGGCTGAAAGCCACCAGGGTCAGGGCCAGGATGAGGCTGTAAAGTAGGGTCAGCCGCAGGCGGATGGACATACTAGCCCTCCCGCAGCACATAGCCAACCCCGCGCACCGTGTGGATCAGGCGCGGTTCGCCGTTGGCTTCAATTTTTTTACGCAGATAGCCCACGTAGACCTCCAACACATTGTCTTCGCCGCCAAAGTCGTAGCTCCAGATCTCTTCCAAAATTCGGTCACGCACCAGCACCTGGCGCGGATAGCGCATGAATAAATGCAGTAGTTCAAACTCTTTGGGCGTCAGTTCAAACTGGCGGCTGCCGCGCCGGGTTTCGCGGGTAACCGGGTCGAGCGAGAGGTCGGCGTAGGTCAGGGTTGTTTCGGCCAGGGTGAACTTGGCTCGCCGCAGCAGCGCCCGCAGCCGGGCCAGTAACTCGGAGGGAGCAAAGGGCTTGACGAGGTAATCGTCGGCCCCCTGATCCAGACCCGTTACCCGATCTTCAACTGCATCGCGCGCGGTCAGCATCAGCACCGGAATATCGGCCCGCTCGACACGCAGCCGTTTTAGCAGTTCCAGGCCGTCCAGTTCGGGCATCATCCAATCGAGCACAATTAAATCGGGCGACTGGGTTTCCATTTTGGTCAGCGCCTCCCGGCCCGTGCTGGCAGTGATCACCGCAAACCCTTCGTACACCAGGGTGCGGCGTACCATCTTGAGTAATTTCTGATCGTCGTCGGCGACCAGGATTGTTGCCATTTCCATCCTCAAACAGAATCTTATTAAGATTATAGCGATACCGGTGATTTCTGTCTATCCCCTCAATGGTAGTATTCCACAGCAATCTGAGGAAATACTGAGTAGAAGCTGAAAAAACACTGAGAAAGCTCTCAGGCTCATAAAATCTGCCAAAGTTTTCCATAAATTCTCCACATTTGAAGTGGATAATTGACTTAAAGAAAAGTTCTCAGCATTTTCTCAGGAATCTCTTGGTTAATTTTTAGGTAGATTATTTAGAATAGGCGTGTTGGTCAGTTCCAAGAAGAGGCGAGGAGGCGAGGACACGCAGCGGCGAAGAACCGCTTCGCATCGCCTCATCGCACCATCATCACAGCTTTGAAAAATCCGAGGGAAGAATGTCTCTAAATTTTTTGCCGGCACGCTTTATTTTGGTTTTAACTGCGAGTTTGACCATTCTGGCGGTGAGCAGTCAACTGTTTTCAGCCGCGCCGCTGGCCGCCCAGGAGGAAACACCGGCCCAGACTACCCTTGTTTCGTTGGAGCGTCCCTTTCAACTGCCCTTTGCCGAGCCGCCCGGCCCTGACACTTGGCTGCCGGCCCAGCCTTACGGCAATACCACCGGGGCGTACCGGCAGCGTTTTACCACCTATGGCGCGTCGGGCGGTATCCACTTTGGGGTGGATTTATCCGCGCCGTGCGGCACCGAAGCGGTGGCGATGGCCGACGGTATTGTCTTTGCGATAGATGGACCATTTGGCTCGCCCCCACACAATCTGATGATTGACCATCCCCAATTGGGCTATGCTTCGATGTACGGCCACCTGCTGCAAGCCCCCGATCTGCTGCCAGGGCAGGTAGTTAAACAAGGCCAGGTTGTCGCCCTGACCGGCGATACCGCTGAAACCTGTTACGGGCGGCCCCATTTACACCTGGAAATCCGTGATCTGAGCCATGTGACCAAATACAATCCGGCCTTGCTTATCAATGCCAATTGGCACAACCTGAACTTAATCGGCAGCACATCCCGCGACTTTGCCCGCAACCTGGAAGCGCCGCGCCAGTGGCAGTCGCTGTACGACCAGCCTGAAGCCCGCACCGGCGGCCCGATCATCAATGATTTTGCCTATGTCTGGCCGTTTGATTGGCGTAAAAAGGAAAGCACCCTGTCGCTCACGCCGCTCAGCCTGGTAGTTTCTGCCTCACCCGAAGCCAAACCCGCCAACCCCGGCCCGCTGGCTACCTCGCCCGTAGGCCGCCAGATTATGGGCGGCGACTGCTGCACCCAGCCCTATTGGAATAAAGATTCAAACCAGGTACGCTTTCTCGACCGGCCCGACGCAAACAGCCCGCTTGGTATTTGGGGTGTGGACGTCAGCCAACCCGAAGCGGGCCCGCAATTCATCACCGAGCGTTTGGGTATTTACAGCCCAGACAATGCTTATATGGCCTATCCCGACCAGAGCAAAGGGGTGACGGTGATTGAGCGGCTGGCCGACGGCCAAACCTGGGAAATTGACACCGATGAACGCAGCCCCAACTTTACCCCCGACAGCAAAAGCATCATGTGGACCGTTTTTGACGACGACGCCCCCAGTGACAGCCGTGAGGAAACCATTTGGCTGGCCGACGTTGACGGCAGCAATCCGCGCATCCTGCTTAAAGACCGCCGCAGCGACCCTGTCACCTGGCTGGCCAACGACAAATTGCTCATGGCCCGGCGCGTTCCCGGCACTTCCGACCAAACCTTGTTTACCCTGTCTCTCTCCGATGGCCGCCAGACCGAACTGCTCCAGCTTCCCCAAATGCGCAGCCTCGCCCTGAGCGACAACGGGCGCTATCTGGTTTATTATGTTAGCCTGCAGCGGGACAGCAGCAAGAATGGAACCTGGCTGCTGGATTTGCAAAGCGCCAAGCCGCAGCCCAAAAAGCTGCCCTTTTTTGGCGCGTATCGCTGGCGCGACAACGAACGCCTAGTCTATGTACCCCTGGATCCCAACGCCGGCGAGCATACCTTCTTTGAATACAATGTCCGCACCGGACAAAGCCGGCCTCTTTTTCCGGCTGGAACCGGCTTAACCATTGCCAACAACGATTGGCGCATCTCACCCGATGGAACCAAAATTGCCCTGGTAGCCGCCAGCGGCCTCAAGTTGGATGGCCTGTGGGTGCTTGATATTAAGGATTAAAGAGGCGTTTAAGGGGTGAGCCATGAATCGTTACGGATATGTATCCGTAACAACTATTTGGCAGAGTTAACTCTGCCGACAGTGGGTTATAGATAAATATCTGTAACCAGCTTTTTCACCCACCCTCTGAAAGAAAGCATAGACGGCTAAAAGTATGATCTCTACCGTTCAACCTTTCATCGAAATTGAAGCTATGACCAAGATTTATCAGATGGGCGATATCCAAGTTCACGCCCTGCGCGGAGTCAACTTGACGGTGCAGCCAGGCGAGTATATGGCCATTATGGGGGCCAGTGGGTCGGGCAAAAGCACCTTGATGAATATGATCGGCCTGCTCGACCGGCCCACGGCGGGCAGTTATAAAATCCGGGGCATCGAAGCAAGCCAGATGAGCAAAGACCGGCTGGCCGATCTGCGCAATAAAGAAATTGGATTTGTCTTTCAGCAGTTCAATTTGCTGCCTCGAGTAAGTGCGCGCCGCCAGGTGGAGCTGCCACTTTTTTATGCCGGTCTCTCCGGCCGCAAAAGCCGTGAACAAGCAATGGCCGCCCTGGAGCGAGTCGGTCTGGCCGACCGGGCCAGCCACCGGCCCGACGAATTGTCGGGCGGTCAGCAGCAGCGGGTGGCCATCGCCCGCGCCCTGGTCAACCAGCCCGGCCTGTTGCTGGCCGACGAACCCACCGGCGCGCTCGATACCAAAACCGGGGCAGAGGTGATGGCTCTCTTTGAGGAACTACACCGGCAAGGGATGACCATTATCCTCATCACCCACGACCCCAACGTGGCCCGGCGGGCCAAACGGGTTGTCACCTTGAGCGACGGCAAGATCATCAGCGACCAGTCCAATGGGCATCAGGCTGTTCAACACGCGGTGGAGAGGGTCTATGAAAGTCATTAAGTATTTGCAGGTAGCCCTCGAAAGCATTACCGCCCACAAGCTGCGGGCCATCCTGACCATGCTCGGCATCATCATCGGGGTGGCCGCGGTGCTGATTACGATGGGCATTGGGCGGGGAGCGGCGGCCAATATCACCAGCCGGATTCAAAGCCAGGGGACCAATCTGTTGTCTATCAGCCCGGGGGCCAGCAGTAGCGGCGGCGTCAGCGGCGAGAGCGGCTCGGCCGGCACCCTGACCATCGCCGATGCTCAAACGCTGATGAACCGGGCGCTGCATCCGGCGGTGGAAATGGTGGCCCCGGAATACGGGGCAAATGCGCAACTGGTCTACGGCAGCAAAAACAGCCGCAGCCAGGTGACCGGCGTGACCACCGCCCAGGTAACGGTGCGTAACCTGACGGTGGCTTCGGGCCGCTTTCTGACCGACGAAGAAATTCAAAACCAGAGCCAGGTAGTTGTGCTGGGTTCGGAGCTGGCCGGCGATCTGTTTGAGGCCGAGAACCCGGTCGGCCTGAGCGTACGGATCAATGCTCAGCCGTTCCAGGTGGTCGGCGTGTTGGAGGAGAGCGGCGGCTTTGGCCGCAATACCCCCGACGAGCAGGCGTATGTCCCTATTGGCCTGGCCCAGGGCCGCTTGTTCAACGCGCCGCGCTATCGGGGCGAATACACCGTCACCAACATCAGCGTCCAGGCCGTCTCGGCCGATCAGGTGGACGCGGCCCAGCGGCAAATCGAAACAACCCTGCGCTTGCGCCACAACCTGAAAGCCGAGGTGGACAACGATTTTAACATTTTCAATCAGGCCTCGCTACTGGAAACCGCTTCTGATATTGCTCAAACCCTGACTGTTTTCCTCGGTACGATTGGCGCAGTCAGTTTGATTGTCGGCGGGATTGGGATTATGAACATTATGCTGGTGTCTGTGACCGAGCGCACCCGCGAAATCGGGCTGCGTAAAGCCATCGGCGCGCACGACCACGACATCCTGCTGCAATTTCTGGTCGAGGCTTTGGTACTGTGTTTTCTGGGCGGGCTGATTGGGGTAGGGCTGGCCTTTGGCCTGGCTGCCCTCTTTGCCCAGATACCCAGCTTTACTTTTACCGTTCTGATTCAACCCGATGCCCTGATGCTGGCCCTGGGCTTTAGCCTGCTCAGCGGCCTGATTTTTGGCATTTACCCGGCTCTGCGCGCCACCCGTCTCGACCCCATTGAAGCCCTGAGAAGCGAATAATTGGAAACTGTTCAGCATGTCATTTCGACCGCAGGGAGAAATCCCTAATACCTATGTGGCTTTGTACAGATTTCTCGGCCTATGGCCTCAAAATGACATCTAGGCTCAACACTTTTCAAATAACGTAGTTTAGCCTCTTGGGGGCGGGCACAAGGCCCTATGCTACGGCCTTATTTGAAATGTATTGCATCTAGGCTGAGCAGTTACCACAATTCACCCTTACCTGGAGGTGTTTATGAAAAACAAGAGCATTTGGCTCATTTTGATTATCATCCTGGCTCTGGCTGGAGCAGCTTTCTTTTTTCGGGACTCCCTGACCGCATTGACCGGCCAGACCAGCAGCCGAGCGCAGGCCCAGGGCAACCAGCCTGAGGCGGCCAAACAAACCGTAGCCATCCGCCCGGCAGCTGACATCAATCAGGTGAGCGCTGCCGGCAATATTGCTCTGTCCAGCCAGCAGGTAGCCGTTCTTCAGGCGGAAGGCGTCGTCAAGGAAGTGACGGTCAAACCGGGCGACACAGTCAAACAGGGGGATATTCTGGTGGTGCTGGATGCAACCACGCTGGAACGGGCGGTAGAGCGAGCCAAATTGAGCTTGGCGGTGAGCCAGAACCAACTGGCCCAACTTCAGGAGCCGGCCTCGGAGGCCGACATCGCTGCCGCCCAGGCGAACTTGGCTGCCAGCAAAGAAGCCCTGACCGAGCTGCAGGCCGGTCCCACCCCCACCGAATTGGAAGCTGCCCAGATTGCTCTCGCCGCTGCCCAAGAAAGTTATCAAGAGTTGGTGAGCGGCTACAGCGAAGCCGAGCTGACCCAGATGGGCGCGGAACTGCACAAAGCTTATCTGACCTTGCAGCAGGCCCAGGAAGCTTACAACAAAATTGCCTATCGGGGCGATGCCGGCCAAACCCAACAGGCGATGGATTTACAAACAGCCACCATTGACTACGACACGGCCAAAGCGGCCTTTGATATTGCCAGCGAACCGGCTTCAGCCGCCGATATTCAAAATGCTTTGAAGAGTATCAAAGATGCCCAGGTTCAACTGGAAGCGCTCAAAGCCACCCAGGCCGAAATAGATTCGGCGGAAGCGCAGGTGATGGAGGCTGAGGCCAGTCTGGCCGCACTGCTCAACGGCCCCGGCCAGGCCGAACTCGAAGCCGCCGAGTTAGCCATTGCCCAGAGCCAGCTCGATTTGGATGAAGCGCAGGCCAATCTGGAGCAGGCTTATCTGCGCGCCCCAACCACCGGCTCGATTCTCTCGGTCGAGGTCGAAGTTGGCCAGCAGGCCACCGCCGGCCTCTCCGCCGTGACCCTGGCCGACCTGACCAGGCTGGAACTGCCGGTTTACGTGGCCGAAGTGGACATCAGCAAGGTCGAGTTGGGCCAACCGGTCAGTATCAAGGTAGATGCCCTACCCGACCGAACCTTCAACGGTGAAGTCAGCCGGATTGCGCCCACCAGCGCCGCCGATAGCGGGGTGGTCAATTATGAGGTGACAATCCAACTGAACGATTTGAAGTTAGAAGACGGGGTGCTGCCCGGTATGACTGCCGTGGCGACGACGCAGGGCGACAGCGCCGAGAATACCTGGTTGGTGCCGAGCAATTCGCTGGTTGAGTTTGAGGGTGAAACTACGGTCGTGGTCATGCGCGACGGGCAGGAACGCCGGGTGACCGTGACGCCGGGTACGTCACAAGGCGAGTGGACGGTGGTGCAGTCCGCCGAATTACAAGCCGGCGACGAGGTTGTGGGCGAGGTCTCCTCATTTCTAAACGAGGATAACGGTCCCGGCGGCTTCCGGGGTCCCTTTGGCCCACCGCCTAGATAAGATTGATGCGAGGTAATAATGATACATAAAGCCTCTTCTTCAATTCGGCGAATGGCAGCGCTGGCCCTGCTACTTCTTTTAGCCAGGGCGGTCTTTACGTCCCAAACTGCCGCCCAGGAGGGCAGCCCGCCGCAGTTGACAGTCCTCGCTCCGGCAGTTCATATTCGCAGCGGCCCGGCTACCCATTATCCGCCATTCGACACGCTGGCCCAGGGAACAACGGTCGGGATTATCGGCTACAACGCCGAGACCGGCTGGTGGCAGGTGGTTTCGCGGTTTGGCAGCCCCGGTTGGGTCAGCGGTAACGCTGCGCTGGTCGCCGTGAACGAGGCGGCAGTGGCGGCCTATAGTTCCCCTGCCGTGCCCCAGGCTGTCGCGCCTGCCTTCCAGCCCCCTCCGGCGGTTGGTATCATTGTCTTTCAGACTGCCAGCGGCGGCCCCATCTACGCCATCAATCAGGATGGTAGCAACCTGCGTTATCTGACCACCGGCCTGGACCCGGCCCTCTCCCCCGATGGGCAGTGGGTCGCCTTCACCCGCTGGGATAACCCCCAAATTGGCGCTCTGGGTAGTTTGTGGCTGATTAATGTTGACGGCAGCGGTGAGCGGCGGGTGATGGAGGGCGTCCATCAGCCAAAATCTCCCACCTGGTCGCCTGATGGAACGCAAGTAATTTTAACTATGACCTATGGCGAACATCTGAATACCGTCAGCAAATGCAGCGGCGAGCGGCCCCCGCGCGGCGCGACCGATGTGACGGTGAAGGTTGAAGGCAAAGATGACGTGGTGTATTGTTATACCCTCTTGCCTGACCCCTATTGGGGTCTGCGGCGGGTCAACGTTGCTTCCGGGCAGTTTGAAGATTTGAATTACGACACCCATTCTATCTCGCCCACCTGGGACCCGGCCAACCCGGCCCGGCTGGTTTATGATGGTGAGTGGGGGCTGGTCAGCCTGGACTTAAGCCAGGGCAAAAGCCTGCCGCTGACCACTGATGTGCAGGACCGTTCGCCCGTTTTCTCCCCCGATGGCAGCAAAATTGCCGTGACCTATCGCCAGGATGACCACTGGGAAATCCACGTTTTGAACGCCTGGTGCGCCAGCCCGGCCGCCGAATGTGCCGGTGGGCGCGTCCGGCTGACCGCGTCCTCTTATTTGACCTGGGTGCAGCAGGAACTCAACGGCCAAATGCCGCGCTCTTACCATAATGCCTCCCCCGCCTGGTCGCCCGATGGCTCACAAATTGCCTTTTTGACCGACCGGACCGGCCGGTGGGAAATCTGGGTGATGGATGCGGTCTGCGCCAGCCCCGGCGCCGGCTGTGGTAGCAACCAGCGCCCGCTGTTCCCTGCCGGAACCCTGGCCGGAGTTCCGCTGCAATATCATGGGGTAGATGAGCGGGTTCTATCATGGCGCTGAGGTTGAACTCTCAGCTTTTTCTCAGGCTGCTTTTAATGAATTTTTAACCTTGTAACATACCATTACTGCGTAACTATCTCGTTTTATAAAAATTAATCAAAGGGGGGATTATGAAAACGCTCAACACCTTTCAAAAGTATTTTGTGGAGGAGTTCTATGATGATTACCGGGAGGGGTTGATAAGCCGCCGGGCTTTTATCCGGCGGCTGGTCTTTATCACCGGCAGTATGGCCGCCGCGGCCGCCACCATGAGCGCCCTGGGCTGCGCCCCTGCCGAGGTACCCGACCCGACTGAGCCGGTTCCGCCGCCGGAACCAACGGCCACCACCGCTCCGGCGGCCCCTGCCGCTACCTCAGAGCCGGCTGCCGGCAGCGTCCAAGGGGGAGCAGTCCCGGATGCTAAAAGCCCGCTCTCCGTTCCCGAAGGCGACCCGGCGGTTAACGCCAGCGATATTACCCTGGACAGCCAGGGCGCTCAAATTACCGGCTATCTGGCTCAACCCGCTGCCGCCGGAACCTACGCGGCTGTCCTGGTCTGTCATGAAAACCGGGGCTTGACCCCGCACATTCGAGATGTGGCTCGTCGCTTTGCCAAAGCAGGCTATGTGGCCCTGGCGCTCGACCTGCTCTCCCGCGAGGGCGGCACCGCTACCCTGGACCGAGACCAAATCCCCGGCCTGCTAACCGACGCCGGTCCTGAGCGGCACGTAGGCGATTTTACAACCGCCTTTGCCCATCTCCAAGGCTTAGAAGGAGTAGACGGTCAGCGTATTGGCATGACCGGTTTTTGTTTTGGCGGCGGCATTACCTGGCGCTGCGCCACCGCCCTCCCTGACCTCAAGGCTGCTGTACCGTTTTACGGGCCGGCTCCTGAATTGGAGGAAGTTCCCAACATTAAGGCGGCAGTGTTGGGCGTTTACGCTGAACAGGATGAACGCATCAATGCCGGCATAGAACCTTTACAACAGGCTCTGGTTGAAGCCGGTGTGACCCACGAGATAAAAATTTATCCGGGGGTCAACCATGCCTTCCACAACGATACCGGCGAGCGCTATGATGAAACTCAGGCAACCCAGGCCTGGAACGATATGCTGGCCTGGTTTGAAACCCATCTGAGACAGGTTTAACAATCTCCTTCGTAAATAGAGGCGAAGAGGCGTGAGGCGAGGAGGCGAAGAGTCTGGTCCCTCCCCGTGTCCTCGCCTCATTTTCATTATTGGTGATGTGCCGTAGACTCGTAATCACTCCTCTGCGTGAATGATAAACAATGGAAAAATTTAGCTCAAAAGTAATTAGTCTGTTTTACCCACTCGGATTGGTCTTTAGTTTGGGCCTGCTCATTCTATCGGCGTGCGGCGGCAGGCCCGTTGTTGAGGCGACGCCCACTTCGCCGCTCGAAGCGACGCAAGCGGTGGAAGTCGTTTTGGTTGTGGCGACCAGTTCCAGTACACCTGTTCCTCGACCAACCAATACTCCTACTACAACCCCAACCGCCACCCAGACCCCGATCCCTACCAATACTCCCAGCCCGACTTCTACCTCAACCCCAACGCCGACTCCCACCCCCACTCACCCCTTGATGATCCAATTTATGCGCCAGCAGGACTATCCGGGTAGCGAGATCACCATTGAAGAAACACTGGAGGCGGGGGTCAATTATGACCGTTATCTGGTTTCCTATCTGTCCGAAGGAAACAAAATTTACGCTTTGCTGACCATTCCCCAGGGTGAAAAACCGGCCAGCGGTTGGCCGGTGGTCATTTTCAATCATGGCTACATTCCCCCGGCCCAGTACCGCACCACCGAGCGTTACGTGGCCTATGTGGACGCCTTCGCCCGCAACGGCTACATTGTCCTCCGCTCCGATTATCGCGGGCATGGCAATTCAGAGGGTGAGGCAACCGGCGGTTATGGCTCACCGGCCTATACCATTGATGTTTTGAATGCCGTCGCTGCCGTTAAAACTTTGCCGGAAACAGACCCCAACCGGATTGGGATGTGGGGCCATTCGATGGGCGGGCAGATTACCCTGCGGGCGATGGTCACAACTTCCGATATTAAAGCCGGGATTATTTGGGCCGGAGTGGTCGCCTCGTATCCTGATATGCTGGAGCGCTGGCGTCGCCGGAGTGAAAGCAGCGGCGAGGCTACGCCCACCCCCGATCCCACCAATCCGCGCCGGCGCTGGCGGCAAGAGCTGGTTGAAACCTACGGTTCGCCGGAAGAAAACCCGGAGTTTTGGGCCTCGATCTCGCCCAACTCTTACCTGAGCGATCTGTCTGGACCCATTCAACTGCATCACGGCACGGCGGATGACTCGGTTCCGGTTGAGTTTTCGGAAACGTTACAGGCTGAAATGGAGGCTGCCGGCCAGCTGGTCGAGCTTTATCTGTATGAAAATGACAATCACAACATCTCTAACAACTTTGAAACGGCCATGGAACGCTCCATTCAGTTTTTTGACAAGTATGTCAAGGACAGCGATGCTGTTGGGTCTTGAGGCAGGCCGACTAATTAAGATATGACACAGAGATACGCAGAGAAGGCACAGAGGTTCACGGAGAAAAGTTTATAAACTCTCTGTGTATCTCTGTGGGTCCTTTGTGTAACTCTGTGTCCCTGTAGTAGATTGTAGCCCATCAATTTTTGGACTATAATGGCTTCACCCTGCTTTGAGGAGGAAAGCCATGCAAGTTGATCTGGCTTATGGTCAAACCGGCCTGACAGTTGAATTGCCCGATACCAGCGATATTATTTCCGCCCGTTTTGTGCCGGGTCTGCCCGACGAGGCTGCCGCTCTGCGCACGGCCCTACGCCAGCCGATTGGTTCAGCGCCCCTGGCGGCGAAGGTCAAGCCGGGTGATAAAGTGGTGATTGCCCACAGCGACATTACCCGCGCCACCCCCAACGACCGCATTTTGCCCGTCCTCCTGGCCGAACTGGCCGAGGCCGGCATCGCCCGGCAGGATATTATCCTGCTCAATGCCCTGGGCACCCATCGCCAGCAAACAGAAGCCGAGCTGCGGACTATGCTGGGCGACGCGATTGTAGATAATTACCGCTGCCTCCAGCACGACGCCTACGACGACTCGATCCTGGTTTCGCTGGGCCAAACGTCGTTTGGCTACCCGGTGCGGATCAACCGCCATTTTATGGAGGCGGATGTGCGGATTCTGACCGGCTTTATCGAGCCGCACTTTTTCGCCGGGTTTAGCGGCGGCCCTAAAGGCGTCCTGCCGGCCCTGGCCGGGGCCGAAAGCGTGCTGACCAACCACGGGCGCGACATGATTGCCCACCCCCAAGCTACCTGGGGCGTTACCGCCGGCAACCCCATCTGGGAAGAGATGCGCGAAGTAGCCCTACGGACCAACCCCACCTTTTTGCTCAATGTGACTCTCAACAACCGGCGTGAAATCACCGGCGTGTTTGCCGGCGATTTGCTGGCGGCGCATACGGCCGGCTGCGCCTTTGTGCGGGAGCAGGCCATGGTCAAGGTGGCCGAACCGTATGATGTCGTCATCACCACCAACAGCGGCTACCCGCTCGATCAGAATCTTTACCAGGCGGTTAAAGGCATGAGCGCGGCCAACCAGATTGTACGAGATGGCGGCGCGATTATTGTCGCCGCTGCCTGCGCCGATGGCCTGCCCAACCACGGCTTGTACGCCCAACTCCTGGCCGAGGCTGGCTCGCCGCAGGGGGTGCTGGATATGCTGGCCCGGCCTGGCTTTAGCGAGCAGGATCAGTGGCAGGTCCAGATTCAGGCCATGATCCAACTGCGGGCCGAGGTGCATGTCTACAGCGATGGTCTGACCGACGCCCAAATTAGTGGGGCGCTCTTTACCCCCTGCCGCAGCATCGAGCGAACGGTGGCCTGTTTGCAGGACAGGTACGGCCCGCAGGCCCGCCTCTGCGCCATTCCTGATGGACCGCAAACGATTGCGTATGTTAGCCCCGCTTAAGTCTCAATGGTATAATTTCAGCTTACCGCCCGACGATTTAAATCACGAATGTCACAAATAGACAAATGACGCCAATTTTTAGTTAAATTTTTAGGCAGGGTTCAAGTTAGATTGACACTTTTTAGCCGGTAAAACGTAAAACGTAAAGCGTAATGGCTGATTGTCGAAAAATCATTACGTTTTACGTTTTACGAATGTCAATCTAACTCATCGGGTTGCTGAACCTTGCCAATTTTTACTAATTTATTCGTGATATTCGCTCATTTGTGCCATTCGTGATGAAAACCCCAACTTTTTGCCTAAAGTGTCAGGGGCGGTAGTTTAGACATTTTTTTGGTTAGGAGTGGCAATATGGCCCAAGACACTTTATACAAAGAATGTCCCCTCTGCATCCAGGGCAGCGTGGTGCGGGCAGAGGGTGGAGCAACCTATCGCTGCACCCACTGTGGGTTAACGCTGAAAGAACGCTCACTGCTGGGGCTGTTCAAAAAGGGAAACTTTGCCGTGGCCGATTTTGGTCGGGGTGACTATAGCCTGGCCCGGCAGTCGCTTAAAGATGTGACCCTACCGCCCGATGCTTTAAAGATTACCCTGGGGAATGTTTACGCTGACCCGCAGTTGGCGGCCATTGCCAGTGGCTCGTTAGATTTATTGCGCCCGGTTAGAACGGTGCTGGCCCAGGTGATTTTGGAGCAGCTTAACGAAGTCTGCCATCTACAGGTCAATGGGCTGCGCCGAGGCCACGGCCAACCTTTGCCGGAAGGTGGGCAGTACCAGCCGCTCCAGCCCGTCCCCAGGGAGGGCATGGTCTGGCAGGATCAGGGCAACTTGTTTTGTACCAACCAACGCCTGGTCTTTCCCAGCGGTAGCTTCACCTTTATTCGCATGGATCGAAAATTGACCGGTCTGCAAGCCTTCACCGATGGGATAGGTGTGCAGCGCAAAGGCGAGGCGTATGCCACTTATTTTGTCGGCTGTTACCCCCACGAAGCGGCTTTGGTGACCGCTTACGTCTTGGCTAAGCTGCCGGCGCTACAACCGGCTGCGGAGACGCAGGGCTGAGATTGACGGATACGCCGTATCAGTGGATCCAAATTTCCCGTAGGGTGGCATCCCTATGCCGCCCGCTGATGTATAGGGCTGCGCCAGCTACGGTGAAAAATTGGATCTACTGAGTATCAGTGGATCCAATTTTGAGGGGCCAGCATGCCCACCTGCGTGCGATGTTCGGCACGTGGGCGTGCCTCACTCCTCGGAAAATTGGATCATAATTTTGTCGAACAAGAGTTATGAGGAGGTTTCATTTGATAATATTTATAACCCTCACTATAAAAATTGCCTCTCTTTTTATCTTGTGTTAGACTCCAGGGGAAAATTGGAAGAATGGAAGAATGGAGGAGCGGATGGCTGGAAAATCGCCAACTTTCCAACCTTCCAACCTTCCAACCCTCCTCTTCCCTTAGGAGGACACCCGTGGAAATTCGCAAAATTGTGCTCATTCATCCCGGCCGCGAAGGCCGGATTTTTGGTAAAGCGACCGCTGTGCCCTACACCCTCATGCGCCTGGCCTCCCTTGTTCCGGCGGACATCGAGGTGGAGGTGTGGGACGAAAATTGGGAATACCTGGATAACAAAATTCGCACTTTGGGCAAGCATGACCTGGTCGGCATCACCTCCAAAACCTTAGCCATCGAAACCGCCGAGCGTTACGCCCGCATTGCCCACGAGTCCGGGGTGCAAACGGTGGTCGTCGGCGGGGCGCACGCCACTCTCTTGCCTGAAGATGTGGCCCGCTGGGCCGATGTGGTCGTGACGGGTGAAGCCTATTACACCTGGCCGCAAATTATCAAAGATTTCCAAAACGACGCGCTCAAACCCCACTACAACGATACCGAATGGGCCGATTTGACCGGCGTGGCTCCGCTGACCGACCGGGTGATTGCCCAGGTAGACGAAAAGCGGCGCTACTGGACCCCGCTCATGGAAATCACCCGCGGCTGTCCGCGCAACTGCTCCTTTTGCACCGCCATCCGGGTTAGCGGCCAGAAGATGCGCTTCCGCCCGGTTGAGGAGGTGGTCGAGGAGATCGAGCGCCGCCGGATTGACCGCTTTTTCCTGACCGACGACAACTTCGGCCTGGCCTTTGCCATTGACCCGGATTACACCGAAAAGTTGTTCCTGGCTCTGGAAAAGCTGCCTCTGCGCGGCTGGACTACCCAGGCTGAAATGATGGTGGCCAAATACCCCGAACTGCTCAAGCTGGCCAAACGCGCCCACCTGGACAAATTTTTCATCGGCTTTGAGTCGGTTAACCCGGAAAACCGGCGCGAATTGGGCGGCAAAAGCAAGGGCCTGATGAAGCAGTATCAGGAAGCGATTGATGCTATTCACGCTCAAGGTCTCGGTGTGGTCGGCCTGTTTGTTTTCGGCTTTGATGCCGACACACCCAAAGTGATGTGGGATACGTGGGAATTTGCCAAAAATTCCGGCCTCGACAGTATGAGCGCCACCATCCTGACCCCCTATCCCGGCACGCCCTTCCGCGAGCAGTTGGTCCAGGAAAACCGGCTCATCCCCGGCAAAAGCTGGCGCTATTACGACACCGCCCACGTGACCTACTATCCCCGCCAGATGTCCGTCGAGGAGTTTGAGCGCGAGTACGACCGCATCTGCCGGACCATTTATCATCCCTTCCGTATTGCCCAACGGGGGCTGCGCGCCCTCAGCCGCCATCCTATTCCGCGCATGCCGGCCAAAGTCTTCGGTAGCTTCAGTACCGATTACGGCTACCGCCGCACCTTCGCCTGGCGGCATGCTTTTTCTTCGTAAAAACGAGGGGCGAGATTTTCTCGCCCCTCGTTAGCTTTCATCCTCAAACCAATTGCGGCCAATAGCCTGTGCTGCCTCGGTATAAAAATTTTTTATCTCCTCCCAGGATACAGGAGGAGAAGTTTCGATAGCAGCTTGCTGTTCGGCCACAGAAAAATCTACCAAACTATCCAGGACCATCATTCCAAAATCACGAGTGTGAGGATATTTCTCCTGGCCTCGCTCAAGCAACTCGGTGAGTGGCAAATGTTGAGCAATGAAATAGAGGTCATAAAAATCTTTTCTGACCCCCCGGCTGGCAATAGCATCTAACTTCATTAAGCCAATGTCCAGCAGGCCGGCCAAAGCGACACCCTCAACCGTTGTTGTTTCCGCTAACAAAGGGTAGCCATAACCAAAGAACCCAACAGCGGTCCCTTGAACATCCAGGAGTAAACTGCCCACCACATCGTGGACGATCTGAAAGGAGAAGTAAGGGCGCAAGGCGGTGACAATTTCTCGGCGGTTTTCATCCAAGAGTTCGTCGTTGACAGAGAAGAAATCTAAATCTACTGAGACGCGATGCCCTAACTGGAGTGCTAGGGCCGTTCCACCGGCCAAGTAAAAGCGTTTGGCAAACGGCTGGTGTCCCACTTGAACGATGACCTCTTGCAACAGAGGTGATACCTGCTCCCAATGAGGCTGAGTTAATATGGCCATATCCCTTTCCGTTGAGGAAGGTTCTGCAAACCAAAATAAGAAGCCCAAAACCCGCACCGACGGCGAGGCAACGTCCGCCAACCGGCCTTACGCACCCAGGCTGCCAATCGCGCCGAACCGTAGCGGGCGAAGAGCCAGCGCAACTCGGCCCGGTTGCCGTAAGCCAGCGTCCGTTCAATGATGATAAAGGCATCCTTATCAGGGTTCAATTTTTCCAGGTCGTATTCCTGGAAGGCAAATTGTAAGCTGCGAGGGATACCATTAGCTGTAAATTCCATCTTAACTGCTCCTCAAGAGCGCCCTGGTTTCTTGGCTGCCTCTACCAAAGCCTGTTTTAATGTTTCGGGGGTGGCCGCAGCCAGCTCTTTATCATTGACATACAACCTGCCTTCTCGGACCCCAATCAAGATGTACTGATACGCCGCCGTGCTCTTGGGGTCGGGCTTGCGAGCTTCCGAAATTGGGCCTTGCCAGGCCAAACTTATGGCCCGGTCATAACGCTGAGTCTGTTCGAACACATCAAGAACGCCTTTTCCATCCAGTAAGGCTTTTTGTACCTGACGCAGCAAATTGAGGGCATCCGTTTGCCGCAAAAGATCAGCCGCTTGTTGCACTCGTTGGGCTTGCAATAGACTCAAATCCAGCTCTTTCGCCGCGGGCTGACGACCGGCTTTGTCCTGTTCGCGAAGTTGACGGAGTTGATTTAACCAGTCATCGCTCATTGCCAGCGCACCTCTTTCAAATGTCAGGATTATCGGTAGACCGCAGCATCCTGAGTGCGCAAAGCGTGTATCGAAGGGTGCATTGCGGTCTACTGATTATCGAATATCTGGCATAAGTATATCACATCTCCCGCAATTTGAACCTTTGAATTTTCCCCGTGGCCGTCTTCGGCAGTTCCTTGACAAAGACAACCCAGCGCGGACGTTTGTAAGCGGCCATCTTTTCTTTACAGTATTCGATCAACTCGTTCCCAAATTCAGCCGAAGCAGGATAGCCCTCCTGCAAAACCACAAAGGCTTTGGGCTTGATCAGGTTATCCTTATCTGCAGAGCCAATGACCGCACATTCCAGCACCGCCGGGTGGCTGATCAAGGTGCTCTCCACCTCCACCGGCGAGACCCAGATGCCGCCGACCTTGAGCATGTCATCGGAGCGACCGGCGTGCCAGTAGTAGCCATCCTCGTCCACGTAATATTTGTCGCCGGTTACCAGCCACTCGCCCTGGAAGGTGCGTTGGCTGCGCTCGTACTGGTGCAGGTAAAATAAGGCCGCCGTCTCTCCCTTGACCAATAAATTGCCAATCTCGCCCTGGGGCACTTCCTGGCCGTCCCCATCCACGATTTTTAGCTCATAACCGGCGAAGGGCTTGCCGCTGCTGCCGGGGCGAATGTCGCCGGGGCGGTTGGAGATAAAGATGTGGAAATTCTCGGTCGAGCCGATGCCGTCAATAATGTCCAGCCCGGTCTTTTCCTTCCAGGCATGCCAGAGGGGCGCCGGCAGCGACTCGCCCGCCGAGACACACAGCCGCAGCGAGGACAGGTCGTATTTTGAGGTAAACTCCGGGACGGCCATCATAGCGGCGTAGCCCGTCGGGGCGTTGTAGAGAATCGTCGGCTTAAAACGGTCCACCATTTCCAGGACATTGGTGGCAATGCGCGGCGGCCCGGCGAATAGAACCGCACTCGCGCCCACGTACCAGGGGAAGATCAAGTTGCCGCCCGTGCCAAAGGTAAAGAACAACTTGGCCGCCGAGAAGGTCCGGTCGCTTTCACGCAGGCCCAGCACGTTTACGCCCCACAGTTGGGCGGTCAGCGGGTAATCTTTGTGGCTGTGCAAAATTCCTTTGGGTTCGCCGGTGGTGCCGCTGGAGTAGTTGAGCGAGCAGAAATCGTCCCGGTGGGTGGGGGCGGTCTTGAGTGCGGTGGATTCATTGCTAATCCAATCGGAGTAGCGGAGGAGATGCCCTCCCCCGGCTCGTCCCGGAGGGAGAGGAGAGTCACTTGGCCCAATAACGATAATGTGTTCCAAAAACTCCTGCTCGGCGCGGATGGCTTCGATGGCCGGCAGGAGAGCCTGATGAACCATCAACACACGGGCGCGGCTGTCGCGCAGAATGTAGTCATAGTCGTGGGGTTTGAGCAGGGTGTTCATGCCCACAGCAATGGCCCCAATTTTGAAAATACCAAAAAAGGAAGTGACCCACTCCGCCCCGTCAAGCGACAGCAGGCCGACAAAGTCGCCCAAACGCACGCCTAATTTCTTGAGCGCGTTGCCCACCTGGTTGGCCTCGGCGGCCACCTGGCCGAAGGTCAGCTTCCGTTCCGGGCTGTACAACGCCACCTTGTCAGCCCGACTCGCCAGGTTGCGTTCCAAAATATCTACGGCGTTGTAATACAATGGAAGATCTGCTGCACGCATCGTCATTGACTCCTTTGTTGTTTAGCCTCGTTGCTAAAAAAATTGACCATTAAAGATGCGAAGAGGCGAGGACGCGATGACACGTTTCTTCGCCTCTCCGCCTCACTTCTCCTCTCGTCCAATCACATCGCGGGCAATCACAATCCGCTGGATGTGAGAGGTGCCCTCATAAATTTGCAGCCCTTTAATGTCGCGGTAGTGGCGCTCGACCGGGTACTCGTTGGAGTAGCCGCGCCCCCCGTGAATGAGCACCGCTTCCGAGGCGGCCCGCACCGCTGCTTCCGTGGCGTAAAGCTTGGCGATGGAGGTTTCGCGGGTGGTTGGCAAGCCCTGCTGCTTCAACCAGGCCGCCCGATAGACCAGCCAACGCGACGCCTCGACTTCGGCGGCCATGTCGGCAATGGTTGCCTGGATCATCTGAAAATCGCCGATGCGCTGGCCGAACTGCCGCCGCTGCCGCACAAAGCTGACGCAGGCATCCAGGCAAGCCTGACCCACACCCAGCGCTCCGGCAGCCACCCCCAGCCGCCCGTGATCCAGCGCCGACATCGCCACCTTAAAACCCTGCCCCGGCTCGCCCAACAGCGCGCTTTTGGGTACCCGGCATTCGTTCAGAATAATCCGGGCGTGGTCCGAGGCGCGATGGCCCAACTCCTGGCCACTCATCTTTTCCCGCCGAAAACCGGGCGTATCGGTCTCGACCACGAAGGCGCAGATGCCCTTGTGCCGGGCCGCCCGGTCGCGGCTGGCAAAGACCAGGGCCACATCCGCAATGTTGCCGTTGGTAATCCAGATTTTTTCGCCGTTGAGCACAAAACTGTCCCCCTCTTCGCGGGCGGTGCTTTCCATGCTCGCCGCGTCCGACCCGGCGTTGGGTTCGGTCAGGCAGTAACAGCCGACGAGTTCACCCACCGCCAGCCGGGGCAGGTAACGCTGCTTCTGCTCCTCTGTGCCCCAATCGCGCAGGCACAGCGAGACCAACCCGGCATGCACCGCCAGAAAGCCCCGCACCGACGAGTCCACTCGCCCCAACTCCTCATACACCAGGGCAAAGCTGACGTAATCCAGCCCGGCCCCGCCATACTCCGGTCCCATCGGCCCGGCCAAAAAACCCAACTCGCCCATCCGCCGGACCAGGTGCAGGGGAAACTCGCCTTTCTCGTCGGCCTCGCGGGCCAGCGGCGCGACTTCTTCCTGGGCAAACTGCCGCGCTCGCGCCTGGATTTGTTGTTGTTCGGGGGTTAGGTCAAAGTTCATGGCTATCACCCGCAGGAGTCGCAAAGCTTGCTTTGCGCAAAGCAAGCTTTGCGACTCCTAAACTACTCATTCAACACCGCCATGCCTTCCAGCTCGATCAAATTCTCTTCTTGAAAAAAGCCGGTCACTTCAAACAGGGCCATCGTCGGGTAGTAATCGCCAAAGTAGCGGCGAAAAACCTGGCCCAAGGGCTTACGCTTGGCGATATAATCGGCTCGATCCTTGACAAAGATATTCAATTTTACAATGTCCTGCATCGTCCCGCCCGCCGTTTCGACCACCGCTTGGAGGTTACGCAGCACCTGCTCAAACTGAGCCACCAGGTCGCCGGGAGCGACAATCTTGCCGGTCGCATCGCCGGCATCCTGGCCGGCCAAAAAAAGCAGCCGCCCCCCTGTCACCAGAATCCCGTGATTGAAACCTCGTGGGGTAGGCAGAGAAGGGGGATTGATGAGTTGTTTTTCCATCGCGCCTCCGGCGTGACTGTAGACCGCCGACGGCAGACCGCAGTCAATCATGCGGCGGTCAGCCGTCAGCCGTCGGCGGTCTGCTTATCTTCCCGTAAACTTCGGCTCGACTTTTGCTTTGAACGCCTCATAAAAAGCGCGGTGGTCTTCGCCCATCAACAGCAGGGCCTGGGCCTGGGCTTCATTTTCCAGGGCCGAAACCAAATCCATGTGCCACTCGTTGTTCACCAGCCGCTTGGTCATTGAGAGAGCGAATGTGGGGCCGTGGGCCAGCCGGGCCGCCCATTCTTGCGCTTTGGGTAATAATTCAGCCGGCGGCACCACGCGATTGACCAGGCCGTACCGCTCGGCGGTGGCGGCGTCAATGGCGTCACCCAACAGCAGCAGCTCCAGCGCCCGGCCCTGCCCAATGACTCGCGGCAGCAGGTAGGCCGCGCCCATATCGGCCCCGGTCAGGCCGACTTTGGTGAACAAAAAGGCAATTTTGATGCCTTCGGCGGCAAGCCGCAGGTCCGCAGCCAGGGCAATCACCGCCCCGGCCCCGGCGGTGGTCCCGTTGAGCGCGGCGATAATCGGCTTATCGAGCAGCCGCATATTCTGAACCACCGCTCCGGTCATGCGGGTAAATTCCAGGTGATCCTTCACATCCCGCTTGAGCAGTTCGCCGATGATTTCATGCACGTCGCCGCCGGAGCAAAAACTCCGTCCCTGGCCGGTCAGGATCAGCACCTTGACCGCGTCATCATAGCGCAGCGCTTCCAGCAAATCACGAAACTGGGCATAGATTTCAAACGTCAGCGCATTCAGCACCTCCGGGCGGTTGAAAGTCACCGTCGCCACACCGTCGTGGACTTCGTACAGAAAATCATAAGCCATAGAGAAAGCTCCTTTTATCTACGTGGTGCGTGGTGCGTATAGTGCGTGAAATCACTACACACCACGCATCACGCATCACGCATCACGTCATGACCATGCCCCCGTCCACGTTAATCGCCTGGCCGGTAATGCCGTAACTGGACTCCTGGGCCAGAAAGACCACCAGCGCGGCCACTTCGCCGGGCTGGATCAAGCGCTGCTGAGGACTCATCTTTTCCAACGATTCGCGGGCCTGGGCTTCGCTCAGGTGGGTGCGGGCGCTGATGTTATCAAGGGTGGCCTGGGTCATGGGGGTGTCCACGTAGCCGGGACAGACGGCATTAACGGTGATGTGATAGGGGGCCAGCTCCAGGGCCAGGGTGCGGGTTAGCCCCAACACCCCATGTTTGGCCGCCGTGTAGGCGGCAATGTAGCGCCCGCCCACTTTGGAGGCAATCGAGGCAATGTTGATAATCCGGCCCCAGCGCTGTTCGACCAGCAGCGGGGTGAACGCTTTGGTCACGTAATAAACGCTGGTCAGGTTGAGCGCAATCATGCGATGCCACAGCTCGTCGGGGTGGCCCAGAAATTTGTGGCTGGCCCCGCCGCCGGCATTGTTGACCAGAACATCAAGCCCGCCAAATTCTGCCTGTACCGCCGCCGCCAGATGCTCCACCTGGGCCGGGTCGGTTACATCAGCGGCAACGGCCAGACTCCGCCGGCCCAGGGCCCGAATTTGGGCTGCCACCGCTTCAAGCTCGGCCTGGCTGCGGGCAGTTACCACCACATCGGCTCCCGTTTGGGCCAAAGCCAGGGCAATCTTCTCGCCAATGCCCCGGCCCGCACCTGTTACTACCGCCCGCCGGCCGGTTAAACCTGACTTGTCCATCATCCTCGCTTCCGGTTTTTACTTCATCGCCGGGTCACACCCCGTCACCCCCCGGCCCGGCGACTGGCCGAAGGTTCCGGTCCAAACAATCTCGCCGTTTTGGAAAAGCTGCATCGCTTTGTCGAAGGGCAGGGTTTCCGCGCCGCCCTCAAAGCGGGCCACCGGATTTTCGCGGATCAGCACCAGCGAACCACCCGTGTATTTGAACAGCACATTATCTTGCCCCATCACAAAATCACCCGCGTGTGGCCCAATCACGTTGCCCTCTTGCAGCGAAATGATGGGATTGTTGAGGCCGCCGTGTGAAGCGCAGGTGAAGCTTTGGGCATTATGCAGCACCAGTGGAATTTTGTTGAGCACATCATTAACCTTTGGGTTATTCACATCATAGGGCAGCGCCGGGGCTTCGACGACAGGCAGGCTATTGAGCAAGCTCTGTTCAATTTTTATTAAAGCCGCGTCGGCGGTGACCCAGACCTGCTCGGCCGCGTCTGATTTAACCCGCAGCCACTGGCCGTCTTCCGTCCGGCCAATGACCGTCACCTCGCTGTTGGCCGGTACCTCGCCGACAACGGCGTAATTTGTGCCCGGGCCGCTGCGTAAATTGACATTGCTCAACACCTCGGCCTTGATTTCAGCCGTATTGGCGGGCGATGCCTCGGCTTCGGTTGTCGCCGGAGCGGGGGGCGCACTGCTGCAAGCGTTGGCGTAAAACAAAACCAGCAAGATGATAATGACAATCAAGGCCACTGCAATCCCAATATTCTGTTTCTGTTTCATAGGGTCCTCCTGAAATACCGATACTGATTTTTAGAAACTGTCTGAAAAGTGCCTGAGATAGGAGTGCAAACCTTGGTTTGCCGGGCAAGGCAAGCCTTGCACTCCAGCTTTTCAGACAGCCTCTTAGAAAAGGCTGAGGCTGAATGTGATATCTATGAGTAGGGTTTGATTGGATGACGGCTAAGGCTTAACCACTAAGGTTGAGTGGGACCGGTTGCTCCTTTCTGAAGCTAAAAACTTCATCTGGTTTTAAAGCCGGCGACGCGCTATCGGAGGCAGTGGCGGAACCCGGTGATAGCGGGTCGGGTTCCCTGAGATGTTACATTACAACTTTATTAAAATTATACCTAAAAATCGGCAGACACGAATTGTCGGGGTGAAAAATATGCTTAATCATCCAGCGCCAGAGGATGCATCACACACAAATCGGCCCGGCCCGCAGCCAGAATGGTGTTGACTTCGTCGGTGAGGGTGAGATTGCCGCCGACCATCGTGGCAATTCCGGCCTTGCTGCGAACCCAGTCGCTCAGAGGAGTCAAAAAACCGGGCTGGTAAGGCGGATTGGACTCCGGGGTGGTCTGGCCGGCCAGAACTTCAATCAAATCGCAGCCATGCGCCCGCAGTGTTTGGGCCACAGTTACCGCCTCGTCCTGGTCAAAGCCGCCTGCCACAAAATCGGTCACGTTCAAAGCGACCGCCAGCGGTTTGTCCTCCGGCCAGACGGCTCGCACGGCAGCGAACAGTTCCAGCGGAAAGCGCAGCCGGTTTTCCAGCGAGCCGCCATACTCGTCATCGCGCCGGTTAGTCAGCGGGGAGAGAAAGCCGGCCAGCAGATAACCGTGGCCGAAGTGGAGCTGGAGCAGGTCAAAACCGGCTTCGCCGGCCATACGCGCCGCCTGCGCAAAATCGTGGCAGACCTGCTCCATATCGGCATGATCCATCGCTTTGGGAATTTGGCTGTGCCGGGTGTAAGGCAGCGCCGACGCCGCCAACAGCGGCCAGTTGCCGGTCCGCAGCGGCCGGTCAAGTCCCTGGCTGCGGGGCCGGGTAGAGCCTCTGCGCCCGGCATGGTTGAGCGGCAGACCCACCTTGGCGGTCGAGTTGGCGTGGATAAAATCGGTGATGCGCTTCCAGGCGGCGATATGCTCAGGCCGGTACATGCCCACGTCGCCGGGCGTAATCCGGCCTGTAGGAGACGCCGCCGCCGGTTCGGTCAGCACCAAGCCCGCGCCGCCCAGAGCCAGGCGGTCAAGTTGAGCTGCGTGCGTCTCGTTGGGCAGTCCATCGCTGGCCGAATAGCCGGGCGTAGGGGTCAAGACCAGCCGGTTGACCAGGGTCAGTTCGCGTAATTTGTAAGGATTGAACAGGGGGGACGGCGCGATCAGTCTACCCCCCCCCTTCCCCCCCCTCAAAGGGGGGGGAGTTGAGGGGGGGGAAGCAAACCAGCGGTCAACCGCTTCTGAAAAATGGGGGTCGCGCTGGCGCAAGTTGTTATAACCCAGCCGCCCGCTCCGGCTCATGAGATGGAAGGTAAATTGCAGCGGCTCCAAATCCAGGGTGCGGCGGATGGTTTCAAAATAGGTCTGGCTCTCCAAGGCGGCGGCCTGCAATGCTTCCACGCGGGGCCGGCGCTCCAGCTCGTATTCGTTCAGAGCGACCGTCACCTCGCGGTGCTGCTCAAACATGTTGGCCAGGGCGATGGCGTCTTCCATGGCCAGCTTGGTGCCGGAGCCAATCGAAAAGTGGGCGGTGTGGGCCGCGTCGCCAAGCAGGACGATGTGGCCATGCCGCCAGGTTTTATTTTTGACGGTGACAAAGTTGACCCACAGCGAGCGGTTTGATAGCAGGCGCGCTCCACCCAACTCCGGGGCAAACAGTTTCTCGCAGTAGGCAATGCTGCCGGCCTCGCCGGCCTGATCCAGACCCGCCCGCCGCCAGACCTCCTCTGCGCACTCGACAATAAAGGTGCCGGTGGTCCCGTCGAAGGGATAAGCATGGACCTGAAACAGGCCGTGCTCGTTTTCCCTGAAAATAAAGGTAAAGGCGTCGAAGATTTTAGTCGTGCCAAACCAGATAAATTTCGACTTGCCGATATCGAGGTCGGGTTTGAAAATGTGGGCGTAGGTTTTGCGGGTCAGGCTGTTGACCCCGTCCGCCGCCACCACCAAATCGAAGTCGTCCGCGCCGGCGACACCCGGCAATTGGGCCAGGTCGGTGATGTCGGCCTCGAAAATCAGCCTGACCCCCAGCTCGCGGCAGCGCTCCTGCAAAATGTTCAACAGCACCCGGCGCGACAGCCCGGCAAACACGTTGCCGCCAATGCGGATAATTTCGTCGCGATAGTAAACGTCAATCGCTTCCCACAAAACAAAGGTGTCCGTAATCTGCCGGTAGGTTTTGGGGTCGGCCTCACGAAACGAGGTCAGCGTCCGGTCGGAAAAGACCACGCCCCAGCCATAAGTCGCCCCGGCCGGGTTGCGTTCGATAACGGTAATGTTGTGGGCGGGGTCTGCTTTTTTGAGGAGTAAGCCAAAATACAAACCGGCGGGGCCGCCGCCGAGGATGAGGACGTTCATTGTGCTTCCTTGAATGGCGAATAGGCGAATGGCGAATGAGCGAACAGCAGATGTCATTCGCCATTCGCTCATTCGCCATTCATTCAATGTCCAATTACTTCCGCTAACCGCTGCAACTGCTCCAACGCCGGCACGGTGGGAAAGAGAACCAGCTCATCGCAGCCGGCGTCGGCGTAGCCGCGTATGAATTGGGCGATGGCCTGGGGGGTGGTCAACAGCCCGGCGGCGATTTTTTCGGCAAAGGGGCCGGTGAAGGCGTAGTAATCGCGCAGGTAAGCGTGCCCGGTTTCTGCGGCATCCCCGCCGAGGGCAAAATAGCCCATGGCCCACAGGCGGGGCTGGCCGGGCCGTCCGGCGTCGAGCCAGGCCGAGCGGGCCTTTTCGGCGGCGCGGGCGAAGGTTTTGGGCGGGCCGCCGCCGTGAACGTAGCCATCGGCGTAGCGGACCATACGGGCAAAGGTGTGGTCGCTGCCGCCGCCGATGAGCAGTTCGGGACCGTTCGGCTGGATAGGCCGGGGGCCAAAACTCTCGTCTTCCCAGTACGCCCGCAGCGCTTCGAGCTGCTCGGTCAGGCGTTTGCCCCGGCTGGCGTACTCGACCCCGGCGGCGTCGTAATCATCGCGCCGCGCCCCGACCGCCAGGCCGAGGGTCAGCCGCCCGCCGGAGAGGACATCAACGGTGGCGGCCTCCTTGGCCAGCAGGGCTGTATTCCGCAGCGGGCTGATAACAATGGTCGTCGCCAGGCGAATCCGCTGGGTGATAACAGCCGCCGCCGCCAGCACGGTCAGTGGTTCGTAGCTGTCGTACACCAGCCGGTCGAGCACACTCAGGTTAGAGAACGGCCCTTCGTCGGCCTGCCTGGCCCAATTGATAAGCAGTTCCCGGTCTGCGCCGGGGGTGGTGTTGGGTAGTCCGACCCCTACGTGCATCTTACCCCCTGTTCTAAAAAATTCTTTAGGATCTGTTTACCCACCGGCGTGCCGATGGACTCCGGATGCACCTGAATGCCGTAAATGGGATAGGTTTTGTGTTGGACGCCCATGATAATTCCATCCTGAGTGGTCGCCGTTATCTCCAGACAGGCCGGTAAGGTTTCTCGCTCGCCGATGAGGGAGTGATAGCGCATGCCTTCAAAGGCATTGGAGACGCCCTTAAAAATTCCCCGGCCGTTATGATAAACAAGGCTTGGCTTGCCGTGCATCACCTGGGGCGCTCTGATGACTCGCCCGCCAAAGGCATGAATAATCCCCTGGTGGCCTAAACAGACGCCCAGGATGGGCGTGGTGGGTCCCATCTCTAAAATGACCTGTTTGCAAATTCCAAAGTAAGCCGGATTCTCGGGGTTCCCCGGCCCCGGCGAGATGATGATACGGTCTGGGGCCAGGGCCTTAAATTCTTCAAACGTTTTTTCATCGTTACGGACGACTAAAGCTCTTCCATGAATCTCGCCAATAAACTGATAGAGATTATAGGTAAAAGAGTCATAATTATCGAGAATAACCACCTTCATCTATTCACCGCTTGACAATCCCGGCTTTACCGGGTTCGACACGATTTTCTCACGCCAAGACGCAAAGACGCCAAGTTTTTATAAAATTCTTTGCGACTTTGCGACTTGGCGAGTTCTATTGCCTGCTAAAGTCAGGAGAACCACAATTCCTTAGCGCCCGAATGAGCGCCTTGGCTTTAGCCAATGTTTCCAAGTATTCATCCTGGGGGTCTGAATCGGCCACGACTGCGCCGCCAACTTGAAAATAGGCTTTGCCATCCTTCAACAAAATCGTCCTGATCACAATATTGAGATCCATGCTGCCTGAAAAATCGAGATAGCCGATGGAACCGGAGTAAATGCCTCTTTTGACCGGCTCTAAGGCGTCAATGATGGACATGGCTTCTATTTTTGGCGCTCCGGTCATAGAGCCGCCCGGAAAGCAAGCCTGGATTAAGTCGAAGCCATCGCGCCCCGGCTCTAATTTGCCGATGATGGTCGAAACCATTTGAAAAACGGTGGCGTATTTTTCGATAATCATTAACTCTGGCACCTGAACTGTGCCAAATTGACACACCCGCCCCAAATCATTTCTGACCAGGTCAACAATCATCATGTTTTCGGCCCGGTCTTTGATACTCGTCGAAAGTTCTTGACAAAGCCTTTCATCTTCCCGTTCGTTTTTGCCTCTGGGGCGAGTCCCCTTGATGGGTCTGCTCTCGGCCCAGCCATCATGACCGAGGCGGAGGAACCTTTCGGGGGTGGCCGAAACAACTTTGACTTCGGGAAAATTGAGAAAACTGGCAAACGGGGCCGGATTAATCCGCCGGAGTTCGCGGTACAATTCAAAAGGCTCGCCGGCGAAATCGGTTTCCAGGCGATGGGTTGGACAAACTTCAAAGATGTCGCCGGCAAAGATGTGCTCTTTGGCCCTGTTGACCACTGCCTGGTATTCTGCTGCGCTGAACATAGACCGAATTTCCAGTGCTTCGTTTTCTTTATCACCCTTGTCGGCAAGGTCTGCATAAGACCAGTTTTCCTTTTCTAACTGCTTCATCCTGGCCCTGATATTTTTATAAGCTTGTTGGGCTTTTTCTCTGGCCGTATGGAGGTCGCTGTCAAAGCCAATGGCGGATATGTAGAGTTTTTTGAGCAGGTGGTCGTAAATGATGATAGTATCCACCAGCATGAAATAACAATCGGGCAGCCCTAAATCATCTACCCCGCGGCAGGGCAGCTTTTCGATAAAATAACAAAGTTCGTAGCCGAAGTAGCCGACTGCGCCGCCCAGAAAGGGAATAGGCGTCTCGTGATAAGCGGATGGCTCGATTTTATAGCGAGACATCACCTGCTTTAATTCGGTAAAAGGATTGCCCGTAATGTGAGTCACTTTTCCATTGCGCTCGACACTGATCCGATTACCTTTAGATTTAAAGACTAAAAAGGGCTTTCCCCCCGTAAATGAGAACCGGCCCAGCTTTTTTTCATCCATCCCGCTGTCCAGGAGAAAACTGTAGGCATCGTTCTCGAAAATTTTAAAGTAATCAATCAAGCTGAGCGGCGAGTTGATTTCTTGAAAAATATGAGCGCATTTCAAAGCGTCCATCCCCTCACCTCTCCGAGCGGGCGAGGGCTTGAAACAAAGCGTGAAGCTGGCGGGTCAGCGCGCCCGGTTGACCGTTGCCAACCACCCGGCCATCAATGTTGACCACCGGCATCAGCTCCATGATGGTGTTGGTGATAAAACATTCAGCGGCGGTATACAGATCATACCGGGTTAATTGAGTTTCTTGAACGCCAAGCTGTAACTCTTTTTGGGCCAACTCTATCACCGTCTGGCGGGTGATTCCTTCCAGGCAGCCACACGCGGGCGAAGGCGTCAAGATATTTCCATTCTTGACGATAAAGACATTGCTGACCGTCCCTTCGGCCAGGTAGCCTTCATGGTTTAACAAAAACCCTTCCAACAGCCCGCGTTGGTTCAGTTCAATCTTGGCTAAAATATTGTTTTGATAATTACAACTTTTAATCTGCGGACTCAATGACTCGTGGCTTATTTTTCTCACGCCGACAATCATAGCCTCGATTCCTACGGCATAACTTTCAGGGGGATATTCGGGTACTTCTTTAACAATGATTGACAGCGTTGGCTCTTTACAAAAATCGGGATTAATGCCTCTTTCACCCACCCCCCGCGATACGGTAATCCTCAGATAAGCATCCTGGAGTGAACTTTTCTCTAGAGTCTGGTAGGCCAAATCTGCTAGCTCGGCCTTTGATACAGGGAGGGCTAACATCATATATTTGGCCGAGTTAAACAAGCGTTGCAGGTGTTCTTCGAGTTTGAATATAACCCCGCCATAAGAGCGCAGGGTTTCAAAAATTCCATCCCCCAGCAGGTAGCCATGGTCAAAAATGGAAACCTTCGCCTCTTCTTTTGAAACAAATTGACCGTTCAAGTAAACAATTGTTCCCATAAATTCTCTTCGATAGAGATTGGAGATTAGAGATTGGAGATTATTTTAATCTTTAATCTCCAATCTCCAATCTCCTGGCATAAGTTATTTTTGGATGGCTCCTAACTGGTAACATCCATCTACATTTTGTAGGTTGGGCAAATAAAGGAAATGGCGGGGTGCTTGCATAACAGCGTCGAAGGTGAGGGGGGCGCGGGCTAATTGGGGCGATTGTAGCATTAGGCTATAGGGATGTCAAATCAATTTTGCCAGGTCAACTATCTTCATTGAATCCTGCCTGATCTTATGTTATAATCGTACTCATCCCCCAGCGGAGTTACCTATGTCCAAGAGCCAAGCCAAAGAGACCATTACTGCCCTGGTAATCAAGTTTCAAAATAACCTGGCCGATTATCACCGGGCCAGCTACAACGAAACCCTGACCCGGATTGATTTTATCAACCCTTTTTTTGAAGCGCTGGGCTGGGACATGACCAACCGCCGGGGTCTGCCCGAAAACTTGCGCGAGGTTATCCACGAAGACAAGTTGGATATCAAAGGCCGCAAAAAAGCGCCCGATTACTCCTTTCGCCTGCCCAACGGCCGGGTGGAGCGCAAATTCTTTTTGGAAGCCAAGAAACCGGCGGTCAACCTGGCCGCCGACCTCTCCCCGGCCTACCAGGTGCGGCTGTACGGCTGGAACGCCGGCCTGCCTCTGTCGGCCCTGACCGATTTTGAAGAGCTGGCCGTGTACGACTGCCGGGTGCGGCCCTACCCCCAGGATAAAACAACGGTGGCCCGCATTGCCTACTTTACCTGCCTGGAATACGCCGACCGCTTTGACGAAATTTACGATCTGTTCAGCAAAGAGGCGGTGCAGGCCGGCAGCCTGGATCAATTTATTGTCGAAGCGGGTCTCAAGCGCGGCCTGACCCCGGTAGACGCCGAATTTTTGAAAGAGATCGAGGGCTGGCGCGACAGCCTGGCCAAAACTATTGCCCTGCGTAACCCCGCCTTTTCGGTGTACGATTTGAATTTTGCGGTGCAGCGCACCATTGACCGGATTATCTTTTTACGCATGGCCGAAGACCGCAAAATTGAACCTTACGAGCAGTTGCTCCATCTGGCCGACCGGCCCGGCATTTATCCGCGCCTGGTGGCGTTGTACCGCCAGGCCGACGCCAAATACAATGCCGGACTGTTCAACTTCAACCCTGGCGGCGGCGGCGACAGCCTGACCCCGGCCATGCAGCTTGACGACGCCCCCCTCAAGCAGATCATCACCGGCCTGTACCCGCCCAAAAGCCCCTACGAGTTCAGTGTTATGGGCGTAGACATCCTGGGCAATGTGTACGAGCAGTTCCTGGGCAAAGTTATCCGCCTGACCGCCGGCCACCGGGCCAAAGTGGAAGAAAAGCCGGAAGTCAAAAAGGCCGGCGGCGTCTTTTACACGCCCACCTACATTGTCGAGGCGATTGTCAAACAGACCATCGGCCCGTTACTGGGATTAGGGGTTAGGGTTGAGAGTTTAGGGTCTGAATCTCAGCCGCCAAACCCTCAACTCCAAACCCTCAACCCTATATCCAATGAGGAGGAGTTAACCAATGGCATTGAAAACGTATCGAGACTTGGCCGTGTGGCAGAAAGCGATGGACTTGGTGGAGGCTATCTATCTACTGACGAGGGAATTCCCGGTGGAGGAGAAGTTTGGTCTGACGAGCCAACTTCGTCGAGCGGCGGTCTCGATTCCGGCCAACATCGCCGAGGGTTACGGTCGCATCCATCGGGGGGATCATCTACATCATCTTTCGATAGCCAAAGGCTCGCTGATGGAAGTCGAGACCCATCTCCTGATCGCCGTCCGACTGAAGTTCATCTCCCGCGAAAAGGTGATCGAGTCGTGGCGTCTGTCTCAACAAGTCGGCAGGATGTTGACCAAACTAATCAGCTCCCTTCAACCCTAAACCCCAAACCCCAAACCCTGACCCCTAAAGAGATCAGCCAGCTCCGTATCCTCGACCCCGCCTGCGGGTCCGGCTCATTTTTGATTGGGGCCTATCAATTCCTGCTCGATTATCACCTTAACTGGTATCAGGCCAACGGGCCGGAAAAGCACAAAAAAGCGGTCGTCTGGATACCGCGTGCCAACCCCTCTCCCGCCGCGGGGGAGGAGCCAGGGGTGGGGGGCGAGTGGCGCTTGACTATAGCCGAAAAGAAGCGCATTTTGCTCAACAACATCTTTGGCGTGGACATTGACCGCCAGGCCGTTAACGTGACCCAACTGAATTTACTGCTCAAAGCCCTGGAAGGCGAAACCGACCAGACCTTGCAGATGAGCCTGTTCCAGGAGCGGGTGCTGCCCGAACTAAGCCGCAACATCAAATGCGGCAACAGCCTGATTGACGACCAATTTTTTGCCAGCGGCCAGACCGCCATGTTTCCCGATGAGGCCCTGCTGCGCCGGGTCAATGCCTTTGATTGGGCCGCCGAGTTCCCCGAAGCGATGAAGGCCGGAGGTTTTGACGCCATTATCGGCAACCCGCCTTACATCCGAAGTATCAATCTCAAAGAAAGTAATCCTGAAGAATGGGATTACTATCGCTCAAAGTACAAAACTGCATCGTTTCGAGAATGGGATATTTACCTGATTTTTGTGGAGAAAGGTTTGAATTTACTCAAAGCAGGAGGGCGACTGGGCTATATTTTACCCAATAAATTCTTAAATTCTCAGGTAGGCGAGAGTCTCAGAGAGATTTTGTCAGCCGGTAAATTTCTGCAAAAACTCATTCATTTCGAGGCATTCCAAATCTTTCCAACGGCAACCACATACACTTGCCTGCTTTTTCTGGATAAATCTGGACAGGAAACAGCCGAGATTGCTCGTTATCGCGGCCCGGTAGATAAGGCTAAACAAAAATGCTCCCTGCCGGAAGAAGCGCCTGAGTTGTGGTCAATTTCAACTATCAAGACCCAGGAGCTAAGCGCCTCCCCCTGGGAATTTACCTCTGACCTGATAGCCAAATTCAAAAAGTGGCCGGGGCTTGGTTCTATAGCGGACATATTCAAGGGGACTGGTACCAATGCTGACAAAGTTTATCTTTTGGAAAACCGAGGCCGGGAGGGAGATTTAGTTAAAGTTTATTCGCCGGAGTTAGAAGATGTTTTTTTACTGGAACCCATATTTCTCAAGCCTGCTTTGCGGGGGCGCAGTATTAGCCGGTACGAAATTTCGGGCGATTTGTTGCTAATTGTTCCCTATGATCTTACCGAAACCGGCGGTAAGCTTGTCCCCGAAAAAACCTTCAAAGTCAAAGCGCCCAAAACTCTGGACTATCTAAAAAAGTGCAAACCCCGTTTGGATCAACGAGAAGATGGACGATTTAAAGGTGAGGGTTGGTATCAATATGGCCGGCCTCAAAATCTACATCGGTTTGAAGTGCCAGAGAAGATACTCCTGCCGGATGTGGCAAATCGCGGTACCTGTTCTCTCGATACAAAAGGGATGTGGCTGCTCGATACCGCTTATGCTATTGTCAAAAAACCGGGGGTTGAAATAGATTTGCGTTATATCCTCGGTATTCTTAATTCCCCTATTTTAACTTCTTTTTTGAAAGAAACAGGCACAGCCTTACGGGGCGGCTATTTTCGGATGAAAACGGCTTACCTTACCCCTTTCCCCATCCGCACGATAGACTTCGCCAACCCGGCGGAAGTCAAGCAGCACGACGAGCTGGTGCGGCTGGTGGAACAAATGCTGGCCCTGCATCAAAAGATGGCGTCGGCGGGCAACCCGGCGGATAAGCAGATGTACCAGCGCCAGATTGCCATGACCGACCGGGCGATTGATCGGCTGGTGTATGGGTTGTATAATCTCAGCGAGGCAGAGATCGAGATTGTGGAGGGACGGAGATAAACTTTTTCAAGCGGCTTGGGCTATGGGGTCCTTGGTTGCTTCGATGACGAGTGAGTACTTTAAATCAATCATTTACCTTTGCGTTCCTTTAACCCTGCGGCCCTAAGAATAGCCTGACAAGTGCCATAGTAACTTAGCGATTGAGTCCTTGCACATTAGGCAAGAAAATTAGACAAGATTTACAAGATTTACAAGATTAAATTTTAAAAATCTTGTTAATCTTGTTAATCTTGTCTATAAACCTTTTTGGTTCCGGCTTGTCCGGGTTAGGATATACTGGACTGTAATATATCACAATTGTTGGAATCCATCAATTCTTTACTTATGACCTCTCCTTGAGTTATGGAATAGAAAAGTTGTTAAAGAATGGACCCCCCAAACACACCTCTGATTGAACAAAGCGGCTGGTGGCTTGTGCCCTACCTGGCGCTGATGCTGGTCATGCTCCACGCCATGATGGAGTTCACCGTCAGTTTGCTGGTCAAACGGCCTGCCCACCGCCGGCCCGTTTCTGCCGGCGAACTCCGGCAGCGGCTGCTGGCCTTGAATGGGGCTGACCTGCCCTACCCGCTGGTCGAGGGCCGAGATTGCGATTTGGAGATGGAGTGGTCGTATGAAGATACCCGGCGCAGCCGCTTCGCTATTTCGTGGGAGGCCAGTTCCACCCGGCTGCGCTTTCTGCTCGACGAGCAGCGCCACGAACTGCGCATGCACCAGGTAGACAGCGGCTCCCGCTTTTTTGTGGGTTTGCAGGGCTGGCTGCCCCGGCTGCAAGGCGCCGCCGGTTTCGGGGCCGGCCCGCCCGGCGAGTCCCTGACCAAAGAGATCAGCCGGGTGGCGCAGCGCGGCGGCTGGACGGTGCGCCCGGTGCTGTGGTGGTTTCAGGCCACCCACTCCGGCGCCCGTTTTCTGCGGACAATCACCCCTGCCCCGCTGCGGAATTGGCCGGCCCGTCGTTTTTGGGGCTGGCTCTACCCCCTGAGCTTTTTTGGCGGCCTGGCCTACCTGGTTGTTATCATGGGCGGGCTGGATTGGCGTAACGGGCTAATCCTGGCCGGCGTTTCGGCGGGCTGGTGGGGCATTTGGGGCTTCCTGGTCTGGATGCTGCTGGGCTTTCCGGCCTTTTGGCGGTCGAAACGCGCCAGAAAAAAATGATCCAATTTACGATTTACGATTTTGGATTTACGATTAGCAAATCCAATCGTAAATCGTAAATCTGAAATCGTAAATTAGGATTCAATCAATGAAACAAGCAGTCATATTTGGCGCCGGCAATATTGGCCGGGGATTTTTGGGCCAGCTTTTCAGCGAGTCAGGCTATCAGGTCAACTTTGTGGATGTGGATCAACCCCTCCTGGACGCCTTTAATCAACAGGGCCGTTACACCATCCGCCTTGTCACCAATGAGTCCAGCGCCGATGTTACGGTTGGCCCGGTGCGCGGTTGGCCGGCGAGCGACCGGGAGGCGGTGGCCGGGGTCATCGCCGAGGCCGAAATTGGGGCCACGGCTGTGGGGGCCGGGGCGCTTAAGCATGTCGCGCCGGTCGTGGCGGCAGGGATTGTGCGGCGGGCAGAGCAGGGCGTCACCGCGCCGTTTAATCTTATCATCTGTGAAAATCTCAAGCATGCTGCCTACTTATTTCGAGGCATGGTCGAGAATGAACTCCCCCCGGAATACCACGCTTACCTGGCCGGCCACATTGGTTTTGTAGACACGGTCATTGCGCGCATGGTTCCTCCTCTGCCGCCGGAACTGCGAGCGCAAGACCCCAGCCTGATTGTGGTCGAGCCGTACAAGGAACTGCCGGTTGACGCGGCTGGCTTTGTCGGCCCGCCCCCGGCGATTGTGGGCATGCAGCCGGTCACGCCCTTTGCTTTTTATACCGAGCGGAAATTATACATGCACAACGCCGGACACGCGGTCTTGGGCTATTTGGGCTATCAACGGGGCTATGAATATGGCTATGAGGCTTTGCAGGACGCGGAAATTGCTGCTGCCGTGCGCGGGGCGATGCAGGAATCGCAGCAGGCGTTGGAGCAAAAATATGGCCTGGCTCGGGGGGCCATTACGCCTTATCTTGAGGATGCCTTAGCCCGATTTCACAACCGGGCCTTGGGGGATACCATTTTTCGCCTGAGCCGCGACCCTATCCGCAAGCTGGCCCCTAACGACCGGCTCATCGGGGCGGCGCTTACGGCGCTGGAGCAGGGCGTCCAGCCGGCCAACCTGGTTCGAGGCATCGCGGCGGCCCTGCGTTTCGACCCGCCGGAAGACCCCATCGCCCTGCAATTGCAAGATCAACTCCAGCGCACCGGCCTGGAAGCCGTGTTGAAAAGCGTCTGCGGCCTTGAGCCGGATTCACCGTTGGCGGGGATGATTAAGCGGCAGTTTGAGCGGAGATAGCAAGTTTAATCTGTGATGCGTGATACGTGAGGATCACGTATCACGCATCATGTCGTTCTCACCTGTAGCAACAGGCCGGTTGGGATCGGTAATCCAATCGCTCCAGGAGCCGACGTAGACACGGGCCTCGCCCAGGCCGGCATGAGCAAAGGCCAGGGCATTGTGGTTGGCCGTAACCCCGGAGCCGCAGTAAAAAACAGTCTGCGCGGCGGGTGTATCACCCACTAATTTCTCAAAACGGGCTCGCAACTGCTCTTTTGGCAGAAAGCGGCCATCCGGGCCGACATTTTCGAGCAGGGGCGCGGAAACGGCCCCCGGAATATGGCCGGCAATCGGATCATAGCCGGCCTTTTCGCCGCGATATGTCTCGCCGCTGCGCGAGTCAAGCAACCGCCAGGCCGGGTCGGTACGAATGGCTTCCACTTCAGCCCCATCCACCAGCAGTTCGGGCCGGGGCCGGGGCGTAAATGAGCGGGGGGAGCGAGTCTCTTGGCCGCTGCGACTGGGCCGGCCCTGGCTTTGCCACAAAGCCCAGCCGCCGTCCAGCACGGCTACAGCCTCGTGGCCCAGCCAGCGCAGTATGCCCCACAACCGCGCCGCTATCGAGCCATTGCTGCTGTCGTAAGCCACCACTTGCACGGCAGCGTCAATGCCCCACTTTGAAAAAGTCTGGGTAGCGGTCTCAATATCCGGCAGCGGGTGGCGGCCGGTCTGGCCGGGGATGATCGGCCCGCTCAGGTCTTCGTCTAAATGAGCATAGACCGCGCCGGGAATGTGGCTTTGCCAATACTCCCGCCGGCCCTGTGCGGTGTCGTCGAGCGAGAAGCGGCAGTCCACAATGACCCAATGGGGGTCGGTCAAATGTTGGTTGAGTTCTTCGGTAGAAATAAGCGTTGTGTATGGCACAGAAATCATTCCTCTTTCAAATTGTGAATTGTGAATAATGAATTGTGAATTGTAAACGGATTGGTAGCCTCAGAGACTCATTAACAATTCACGATTGACAATTCACAATTCACAATTAATCAGCGTAGCACGGCTAAGGCAAAATTGGGTGACAGGCTGCGGGTCTGGCCGTCCAGGGTCACCACCGCCGTGCCGAGATTGGCGGCTTCGTCCATGGTCCCATACAAAAGGCGATTCTCGTCAAGCCATTCCCAGGCCATGGTTACGCTGTTGTCGCTGACCAGGGTTTTGACTTCGCCGGTGTAGGGCGGCGTAACCAGGCTGATGGCGCCGGGGTTGGGGCGTGGCAGCTCTGGCTCATTGGCTTGGGCCAGCCTGGCTGAGACAAAAGCCAGGTTTCCACTTGGCCCAAAAACCGGCGAGCCGATAAAATCGGTGGCCGGCGGGGTGATGGCGGCCAGGGTTTGGCCGTCGCTGCCCAATACCGTCACCCCCTGACCCGACTGAACGTAGGCCAACAGCCCATCAGCCGAAACATCGCCAATACAAATGGCCTGGCCTTCGGGACAGGCGAAGATTAGATGCGGCTCGCCGCCGTTTACCGGCAGGCTGTAGACGCTGTTGTAGCGTCCGCTAAAGCTGAACATTGCCCCGCCCAGGCCGTCGGGCTGCCAGGCATAATACAGGGTGTTCTGGTCGGCTGAAAAGCGGATTGGCTCGACGTAGCGGAGGGGCTGTTCAACTCCCTCAAGCAAAACAATTTGATTGGCGCCGTCCATTCCGGCCACCCACAGATCGCTGCGATACAGCGGTGGGTCTGCTTCAGTCGAGATGACTGCCCGCGACCAGGCTATTTTACCCCCATCAGCCGAGACGGTAAAGTTATACGGGCCAAACTCGGCCATATCCACCGCAGTAAAAGGGAGCGGCGTCTGCTTGCCCGTAGGGCTAAGCTGCCAGACGGTGACCGTTTTGGCTTCCGGCTCATAGACCGCATAATAGATGTTGCCCTTTGCCGTAGCAACCCGGCCATAGGGCGGCTGGCTAAGCTGAAAGTTGCAGTTTGCGCCGCTGTTTGGGTCAACCATCACCACCCCGCCGGACCGCTCAAAATCTATCACCAGCGCGGCCGGCCGAGCGAGGTCGGGGCAAAGTCCCTCCGGGCCGATCACGATTGGCTCCGGGGTGGGCGGCGGGGCCGGTTGCGGGCGGATGCGCACCAGCAGGCTGTTGGCCCAGTCAAAAATAGCCCGCTGCTGGGCTTCGTCGGCAGTGGTAGCGCCCTGGCCGCTAAAGGTTAAGGTGCTGGCCAGGCTGTCCGGCCCGCCGGGGTTATCTTCAAAATTGAGTTGAAACCCGGCCAGATTTTGAACCCAACCCTGGAGCGGGGCCAGGTCGGGCGGGGCCAGCACACCGCTCAACTCCGCTGGCTCGGCGCACGAGCGGCGCAAAAGGTAGCCTCCCGCCGTGTCGAGAATCAATTCATCGCAAAAACCGACAATTCCACCCGACAAGGTGAAGACCAGCACCGGACCCGCCGCAGCCGCTTCGGGCGTGGCTGCCGGAGTAGAAGGAGGGGCAGCGGTTTCGGCGGGCGGAGGCGTAACGACAGCTACCGCCGTCGGGGGAGCAGCCGGGGCAATGTCCTCAGAACGGGCTGAGCTGCCGCAGGCGGTCAGACAGATGAGCAGAGTCAGGGTAAAAAATAGTTTTATGGGCATCATTGGGCTACCTGTTTTTGGTATGTAACTTTACATAATTTTACTTGAGCTTGGGTTAAAGTTCAACTTCAATAGCGTTACCCAACTACGCTTAATTTCATTGTTGTCTCATTGGGCCGTCCATTGTAAAATGAGACTCAAAATTAAAGAAAGTTTCAAGCAGTCGGATTTCTGGCAAAATGGAATGATCTTTCTCAATAAATTAACTTTTTACCAGTTTGATAATCTCAAGCAATATTTTCCTCAGCTTGAGTCTATAACTCAATTTATAACAACTGCTGATTTCCTGGGCCGAATTAAAATAGAGGTCATCGGCGCAGCCGGACAGGTTAACCGGCTCGCTCCTGCAGACAAGCTGGATGCCACCATCCACGTTTTAACCCGACTGGCTTCTGAAATTCAAACCGGCACAACCGAATTTATCGGCACAAAAGAGTTCAAGCCGGAAGCTATTCAAGTTTGCGTAAAAGACAAAACCTTGAGCATTGTGCTGGATGACACGGGCGACAAAGAGTTTGGGTGGGGGGTGCGGGAAAGCAGAAATATGGAGTTGATTCTGGACTTACAAGGGCAGGATTGGTACGTTTATGATGAAAACTACGGCACAGTAGAAGAAAAATATTTTGTCAAATTCATCTACAGAGACAAGTTGTGTTGAAGTTAAACCTATTTCTCCTCTGGCTGCTCCTGCTTTCATTGCTTCTCATCGCGCCGGCCAGGGCCGACGCCCCCCAGCAGCGGCAGCCAACGGCGGCTTTTGAGCCGACGGAATGTATGTTTGAATTTCCCATTGCCCAGTACCTCTCGCCGGGTTCGCTGGGTTTTAAATGCGGCTACGTGACCGTGCCGGAGCAGCACCGCGACCCCGCTGGGCCAACTATCCGGCTGGCCGTGGCGATTCTGCCCAGTACCGCCGAAGCCCCCGCGCCCGATCCGTTGTTTATGGCCCAGGGCGGGCCGGGCGGATCGTCGTTGGAACTGTTTCCGCTGTTTATGCTCAACCACCCCATCCGGGAGGAGCGGGATATTGTTATCTTCGACCAGCGCGGCACACTTTACTCCAAACCGAATCTGCTTTGCCCGGAGCTGGATAAGCTGACCAGAGAGACGCTGGCGCTTGATTTGAGCAAGGAAGAGGGAGAGAAGTTGAGCCAGGAAGCTTATCAAGCCTGCGCCGACCGGCTGACCGGTGAAGGGGTCAATCTGGCCGCTTACAACAGCCTGGAAAACGCCGCCGATGTTAACGCAGTTCGGGCTGCTCTGGGCTACGATCAAATCAATTTCTATGGGGTTTCTTACGGTACGCTCTTGGGGCTGCACATCATGCGCGATTTCCCCGAAATTCTGCGCTCGGTGGTTTTGGATGCGGTGGTGCCGGCCCAGGGCAGCTTTTTAAATCAAACCGCCCGTTCTGCCAACCGCGCTTTTCAGGAGGCCATCCAGCTTTGCGCGGACGACGCCGAATGTAACGCGGCTTACCCCGACCTGGAAAATGTGATTTTTGAGGTGATGGACCGGCTTAACGAAGATCCGGCAACGGTTTCGGTGACTGACCCGGAAACAGGCCAAACCTATCAAGCTCTGGTCAGCGGTGATTTGTTTATCAATGCTCTTTTTGTCGCCTTGTATGACCCGTCACAACTGCCTATCTTTCCCACTATTGTTTACAACACTCGCGCCGGCGATTATGATTTGCTCTCCCGATTATTACCTCTGCTGATTTTTCAGCCGACGGTCAGCGTGGGTATGTACCAGACGGTTGTCTGCGCCGAAGAGACCAATTTCGACCCGGCTCGGATGCCGGTCGAAGGGGTTCGGCCCGAATTAGCCACGCTCATGCGCGACAGCAATGAGAGTCTCTTCAAGGTGTGTGATTTGTGGCGGGTTCCCAAACTGGGACCACAGGCCAATGAACCTGTTGTCAGCGATGTTCCGGCGCTGCTGCTGTCGGGCCGTTTTGACCCCATTACCCCGGCTGCCTTTGCCGAGGCGGCAGCCAGGACGCTCAGCCAGAGCTACGCCTATACTTTCCCCAACACCAGCCACGGCGCGTTTCTGTTCAACCAATGCGCCAGTGGTCTGGTGCAGCAATTTCTGGACAATCCAACCGTTGCCCCGAATGACAGTTGTATTGCCGCCGAGCCAACCACTTTCGACATTCCGACGCCCGAAAAAGTGGTTATGACTCCGGCCCCGGCCCACGTGCTGGATTTGTTGAATGGAAAAAACTGGGGTGGGTTAGCGGTATTGCTGCTTAGTTTGGGGGTCCTGCTCTCGGTGGGGCTGATTTGGCCGCTGGCCTATTTTATCCGCAAAATGCGTGGGCGGCGGCCGACAAATCAGCCGCCGGTGGCTATTTCCTGGAGCGCCCTGACCCTGGTGGTGCTGATGGGGAGTTTGAGTCTGCTGTTTCTGGTCGGCCTGGCGGGGCTGCTTTTTTCCAGCGATTTGTCTACTTTACTGGTAGGTATCCCCAGAGCGGGCGTGCCGTTGTTTGTGCTTCCACCGCTGCTGCTCCTGTTGGCCGCGGCCATTGTGGCTATGGCCCTGGTGCTGTGGGTCAGAGGCTACTGGTCGGTCTGGCGGCGAGTCTACTATACCTTGTTGACGGTAGCCGCACTAGGCTTGGTTGGGGTCTTAGTTCAGTGGGAGATGATGGGAGTGTTGCTTTAAGCACTCACGTCCAATCCGCCGCTTGATCGGGAATGGTCAGGCGGACGGTGACGCCGCGGCCGGGCTTGCTGGTCAGGGTCACGTCGCCGTCATAAAGGCGGGCCAGGGTACGGGCAATGTACAGGCCCAGGCCCAGGCCGCCGCTCTCGCGGGTCATAGACATATCCACCTGGTAAAATTTATCAAAAACCTGCTGTTGGAGTTCCGGTTTGATGCCCTGGCCCTGATCTTTTATCTCGATTTCCGCGCCGGCCTGTCCGATGGATCGCACTGTAACTTTTGGCCGGCTGCCGGGTGGGCTGAATTTGCCGGCGTTATCCAATAGATGATGCAAAATATGGTTGAGATGCTTGCGGTGGATATTGACCGTAGCCGTGGTGGGCATGTCCAGCTCAAAGGTCAGGTTGTCGCGCCGGTACTTGGCTTGGGTTTGCTCCACCATGGCCCTGACTGTTTGAGGTAGATCAACGCTCTGGCGAAAAGGGCCGACTGCTTTATCCGAAATTTGGTTGATGAGCAGCAAATCCTCCATCAACCAGCGCAGTTCTCCAGCGCCGTTGCGGATAATTTCAATCACCGGGTCGAATTGAGTGATATTTTCTTTGTAAGCCAACCGAGCGAGGATATCTGCGCCGTTCAACACTTTTGAGACCGGCGTCATCAACTCGTGGCTCATGTTTTCGGCCAGGTTGCTTTTGTATGCTTCCAGGTCGCGCCTGGCTTTCTCACGCTGCACTTCACTCAGATGCAGGGTTGCTTTAACACGGGCGATCAACTCCGGCATCTCAAACGGTTTGGTCAGGTAATCCACCCCCCCGGCCTGAAACCCGGCCATTTTGTCTTTCAATGAAACACGGGCAGTTAAAAAAATGATGGGAATGCCGGTGGTATCGGGGTTTTGCTGCAAGGTAGAGGCCACATCAAGGCCGTTCATGCCAGGCATATCTACATCGAGCAGAATGATATCGGGCCTGGGTTCGGCCTGAGCCGTGGCGAGTCCATCCGGGCCGGTGGCAGCAGTGACGACCTGAAACCCTTCACGTCCCAACTCGAACCCCACCCATTTCTGTAGGGCTTCGTCGTCATCAATTACCAGAACTGTTCGCGCCATGGCCTGCCGCTCTCCCAGGATTAACCTTTCATATTATTATATCGTCTTTGCCGGGATAGGTAAAACGAGCGAGTCAAAAGGCGCTGTGGCAGATTATATTGTTTTTTTGGTCAATGTGTGATAAACTGGATGAGGTAGGGCAGCCTATTTAGTCTATCACCTGTCTTAAAACTTGCGGAAAATCGGTGAAGATGCCGGTTACCCCCGCGGCGATCAAACGTTCCATTTCGGCCGGCTCATTGACCGTCCAGGGATTGATCCCGATTCCGGCCTGGCGCAGTGCTTGCGTACGACCTGGCTCGACGGCGGTGTGGTGGGGGTGAAAGGCGTCAATGGGCAGGCCGGCAGGCCAGGCTTCGCCTTCGTCCAAGAGCGCTGCCGCGGCGATGCCTGGATTCAGGGCTTTGGCCTGCTGTATGTAGGGGTGGACAAACGAGGAAAGTAGTACCTGCTCGCTCAGCTCCAGGCTTTCGATGAGGCGGACAACGGCCTCAACAACGGGGAAATCGGTTAAGGGTGGAGTCAACGCCTTAATTTCGATATTGACCCGCCAGTTGTGCTCGCGGGTCAGCAGCAGTGCGTCGCGCAGGGTAGGGATGGATTCGCCGCGTAGAGCGGTTTGTTCGGCCGGGCTAACAGTTCCGGCGGCAATCGTGCCAAAAGGGTCGCTTTCGACAAACCAAGAACCGGCATCGAGTTGTCCCACCTCGGCCAGGGTGAAGGTCGAAATGAGCCAGGGGGCGCGGTCGGGAAAAAGGAGTGGAGCATTGGTAGTCCGAACCAACGAGTCGTCATGCAGAACTACTAGCTCACCGTCGGTGGTTACGCTAACGTCTAACTCCCACAGATCGGCCCCAATTTCCAGCGCCTTCCGTGCCGCCGCCAATGTATTTTCCGGAGCCAGGCTTGACGCGCCGCGATGGGCGATACAGAGGGGTTTAGGATTGAAGAGGCTGAGCATATTTTCCAAAAAGAGAGATTGGAGATTACTGAGCGTTATCCCTAGTCATCTATAAAAGACAAATTCAGACAATTGTTTCAAATTTGGAGGTTACAGTGACCCAAACAATGATGCCGTTGGATCAATATCGTGAATATCCCATTGAAACTATGAAGCAACGGGCTGCCGATTTTTACGCCGATGTGCGCCGGCGGCGGACGGTGCGTGATTTTTCGAACCGGCTTGTGCCGCGTGAGATTATCGAGCATTGTTTGTTGGCGGCAGGTACAGCACCCAGTGGGGCTAATTTCCAGCCCTGGCATTTTGTAGTGGTTAGCGATCCGGTGGTCAAGCGGCAGATTTGGGTGGCGGCAGAGATTGAAGAATATGAGTTTTACCATAACCGTGCCCCGGAGGAGTGGCTGGAGGCGCTGGCCCCCCTGGGTACGGACGAACACAAACCCTTTTTGGAAACTGCCCCTTATCTCATCGTCATTTTTGCCCAGAACTACGGCCTGGCGGCGGATGGCCGCAAAATTAAGCATTATTACGTCTCAGAGTCGGTCGGCATTGCCACCGGCATCTTGATCACAGCCATCCATCAAGCCGGATTGGTCTCGTTGACCCACACCCCCAGCCCCATGAACTTTTTGGGCGAAATCCTCCAGCGTCCCCCCAATGAGCGCGCCTTTCTTATCCTGGTGGTAGGTTACCCGGCCGAGGATGCCCAGGTGCCGGTTATCAGCAAAAAGACCCTGGATGAGTTTGTAACCTTTGTGGGTTAACCAGTACACTTGGGCGGAAGTACAGTTTGTAGTGGCGACTTCAGTCGCTGAACCTGCCCAAAACGGCTAAAGTCGTTACTACGATCTGCAGGGTCATTTACGCCGCGTTGTACTAGCCTTCTACGTCCAGGCGGCAATGAGAGCCTCCAGTCCACTGAAAATAGCGTTGGGATAGATGCGCTTAAGCTGGCTGGAGGCTTCATTATCAATGCCGGTAGTAACCAGGATAGTTTTAACCCCGGCCCGCTGCCCACCCAGGATATCCGTTTCCAGACGGTCGCCGAGCATGGCAGTCTGGGCCGGATCATGGCCCATTTTTTCCACAGCAATGTCAAACATTAGCCGCTCCGGCTTGCCTATTATCACAGGATTAACGCCGGTGGCTGCCTGAATCGCCGCCAGAATAGAGCCGGCGCCAGGCCAGGGACCTTCTTCGGCGGGAAAGGTCACATCGCCATTGGTGCCGACAAAGCGCGCCCCCCGTTGAATATGAAGGACGGCATACTTGAGTTTGTCATAGGTCAGAGTGAAATCTACCCCGGCGACCACCACCTCGGCCGGCTGGCTAAGATCATAGACCAGCTCAAAACCGGCCTGCTGCATGGCTTCCAGGATGCCTTCCTGGCCTACCGCAAAAATCCGCGTCCCCGCTGGGTAGTGGTGTTTGAGATAAGCGGCCGTTGCCAGCGGCGAGGTTAAAACATGTTCCGGGCTGATGGTCACACCAAAGCGAGCCAGTTTGTCCACATATTGGCCGGGGGTTTTGCTGGCGTTGTTGGTAGCCAGGATGAAAGGGATGGAGCGGCGATCCAAAAAGTCAAAGAAAGGGACAAGGCCGGGTAGGGGGGTGTTGTCCAACCACAGCACACCGTCCATGTCAATAATTAAAGCTTGAATATCACGGAGTTGAAAAGGTTCGTTCATTTGCTTAAATAGATGAGTGAAGAGATAAAGCGGACTAGGCTCAAACTCGCCAGGGCTGCGCCGAGCACCAGCCCGCCGGTCAATAAAATATAGGGCACGGCATAGACCGCACCAAAAAATACATAACCGCAGTTGAGCAGCAGAACCAGATATTTGGCTTTCGGGTTGGCGCTGGCGGCAATTCGGCGCATGCCGATAATCATCACCGGAATTTCCGACACAGAGAAGACCAGCAGAAACAGAAAAATGGCCCAGCTATACATTGAACCGGTGACAAGAACCGGAATCCAGTCCCACCTCATCACCGCAAAGCAAAGCGCCGTGAGCACCAGGGCGGCGAGCAAGCCAATTAAGCCGGTCAGAATGAGGCTATTTCGGCTCATCCGTTTTGGCGCTGGCAACGGTTTCAGCCTGGCTCACGTCGTTTTCGACTTCTACGGCGGCGGTGGCAATGGCCCAGCTTACCAGGCCCCAGGTGACGCCGGAAATCAGGCTACCTACCCCTAGCGACCAGGCCGTGACCGGCGTGGTTGGGTCTCGAAAGATGCCGACAATCGTTAAGATAATCCCCAGCACGGCGAATATCAGCCCTACTTTGAGCGGGCCATCTAGCCGCTGCCACCAATTTTTAGGTTTGTTTACATCGGTGTTGAGCATACCGAACTCCTGGAAGAAAGTAGTCAGTCATCAGTAGTCAGTAACCAGAAAGTCTTTCTCTGACTTCTGATTACCGACTACTGTTTACTGAAAGTGACTCGATTTTAGCAGAAGTGTGGAAAGACGCAATTTATGACCCTGAGGGGTAAATCGCAGCAATAAAGGGAACGAAAAAGGATTATGCCCCCATCATTTTCTTCAACGCCGCCAGCAGTCCTGGGATAGTATACTCTTCCGCTACCGCGTTGACTGGCACACCCAATTCTTGAGCAGTAGCCGCAGTGATCGGCCCAATACAGACTACCCGGCTGTGAGACAGCACTTCTGCCGGAACGCGCCCACCCAGGCAGTTGACGTAGCCTTGCACGGTCGAAGAACTGGTGAAGGTGACAATATCGGCGGCAGGAGGCGGGTCGCCGCCAGAGACAGGGACGGTGCGATATGAGGCAATTTCGTCCACCTGCGCCCCCCGGTCTATCAGCCCTTTGGCCAAGGCACGGCGAGCGATATCGGCGCGGGCCAGTAGAAACCGCTGCCCGGTCACCGACCCCCACTCGTCAAAAGCGGCCAGGATACCTTCGGCGGTGTAAATTTCTGGTACCAGATCGGGGATGATGCTGCGTTCGTGCAGGGCGGCGCTGGTTGCTGGGCCAATCGCAGCAATTTTTATTCCGGTCAAGGCGCGGGCGTCGCGGCCAGCCGCCGCCAGCCGGTCCCAAAAGGCCGCCACGCCGTTGGTACTGGTCAACACCAGCCAGTTGTACTGTTCTTCAGAAGAGCGAGAAATGATCCGCTGGATGGCGTCATCCAGCGGGCCGGTGTCTGCGATGGGTACAATTTCGATGGTGGGGAAGGCGATGGGTTCAGCGCCCAGGGCGCGGAGAGCAGCCATAAACTCAGCCGATTGGTGGGCCGGGCGGGTGACCAGCACCCGCTGGCCGGCCAAAGGAGTGGAGTCGTCTTGATTTGACATGGTTGTTGGTTTCTAATTGTGAATTGTGAATAGCCAATTGTGAATTGCTAACGAAAAGAGTGGATTACGAATCGTTGACAATTCATAATTGCAGTAATTCTTTTGCGCCTTGAGCCAGGGCCTCGGCGGCCAGTTGGCGGCCCAAATCCTGGGCTGATTCGACCGGAGCGCGGCCCTTGACCCGAATAACGCGGCGACCATCGGGCCGGGCAACCAGCGCGTCCAGTTCTAATTGACCTTCTGCAACTGTGCCCAGAGCTGCCACCGGTAAGGCACAGCCGCCGCCCAAACCGGCCAGAAACGTCCGTTCGGCGGTAACGGCAGCGCGGGTAGGTGAGTGTTCCAGGGCCTGCAAATAACGGCGGGTGTCGAGGTCGTCGGCGCGGGCCTGTACGGCCAGCGCCCCTTGACCGGGAGCGGGCAGCATCACGGTGTGGGGAATCGGGTAAGCGTGTTCCAAAGCGGTATGCCCCAGGCGATGCAGCCCTGCCTGGGCCAGCAAAATGGCCGTGTAGCCATAGCTGGAATCATCCAATTTGCGCAAACGGGTGTCCACGTTACCGCGAATATCTTTGATGACGAGGTCGGGGCGCAGGGCCAAAATTTGGGCGGCCCGGCGCAGACTGCTGGTGCCGACAACGGCCCCTTCCGGCAAATCTTCCAGCCGGGCTGCCTGGCGCGAAATCAGCATATCCAGGGTTTCGGCCCGCTTGGACACGGCGGCGACGGTCAGGCCCAGACTATCTTCGACCGGCAAATCTTTGAGACTGTGAACGGCCAGGTCAATCCGGCCCTCGCTCAAGGCGGCTTCCAACTCGGCGGTGAACAGCCCCTTGCCGCCGATGGCCGGCAGCGGGTCGTGCCGGTTGAGGTCGCCCTGGGTATCCATAAATACAATCTCGACCGTCAGCTCATTCCAGGCGGCCAACAGCATATCGCGGATTATGGTGGTTTGGGTTTGGGCCAGCAGCGAGCGCCGTGAACCGATGGTGAGAGTTTGAGGCATAGTTGTATTCTGAGCCAAGCCTTTAGAAGAAACAGGTTGCGTCTTGCGTCTTCCGTCTGCTTTACCTCACGCAACACGCAAGACGCAAGACGTATCTACTTCAACAAATCCGCTACCACCGCCTTCTCATCCCGTAGTTCTTGCAGGGTGGCAGCAAATTTGCCTTTGGCCCAGTCGCTCATGGGCAAACCTTGGACGATGCTGTAGCCGCCCTGGCCGTCGCTGGTGATGGGGAAGGAGAAGATCAGCCCCTCGTCCACGCCGTAGCTGCCGTCGGAGGGCACAGCGCAGGAGAACCAGTGGCCGGCGGGCGTCTTTTTGACCATATTCTGGACGTAATTCAGGGCCGCATTGGCCGCTGAAGCCGCCGAAGACGCGCCCCGCGCTTCGATGACCGCCGCCCCGCGCTTTTGCACGGTAGTTACGAAATCATTTTTGAGCCAGTCGTGGTCGGTGATGACCTCGTAGACGGGTTGGCCGTTGATTTTGGCGTTTTCGGCGTCGGGGTACTGGCTGGGGCTGTGATTGCCCCAAATGGTCACGTTGCTCACCTCGTTGACGGTCACGCCGGCTTTTTTAGCCAGTTGAATGACAGCCCGGTTGTGGTCGAGTTGGGTCATAGCGGCAAAACGCTCGGCCGGGACACCGGCGGCGTTGTTGGCCGCAATCAGGCAGTTGGTATTGGCCGGGTTGCCGACCACCAGCACCCGCAGGTCGCTGGCGGCGCGGGCGGCCAACGCCCGGCCCTGGCCCACAAAAATAGGGCCGTTATCGCGGATCAGGTCGCTGCGTTCCATACCCTTGCCGCGCGGCTTGGAGCCAACCAGCAAAGCCCAATTGACCCCTTCAAAGGCCACATTGGCGTCATCGCTAATGGTCACGCTGTCGAGTAGGGGGAAAGCGCAGTCATCCAATTCCATCACCACCCCTTCCAGGGCTTTCAAAACCGGTGTGACTTCCAACAGGCGTAAGGCCACCCGTGTATCATGCCCAAAAATCTCGCCGGAAACCAGGCGGAAAAGCATAGCATAACCAATTTGGCCGGCGGCGCCGGTTACGGCGACATTGACAAGTTTACTCATGAGTGTATCTCCTTTATGTTAATCAAGGTGGTATGCAAGAGCGTGAAACGCAAAGAGGATAGTTTTACGCTTTACGCTTTAATGTTACCCCCAAGCCCAAATTTTTGAAAATGGAGGGGGGAGTCTTTAAAGAGGCAGGGCTTCTCCGCTACTAGACAGGTTGGCAGAGCTCGTCATGGTCATAAATTATTTGGGCGGCTCAAGACCCTGGTAGGGAGCCTCACTTTCGATCACCCGGCGGGTGAGCAGATACCACTGGGTAATGGTGCGGAAGCGATCGCTGGGATTGTTCATGGGCAGAAGCTGCACATCATGGACATCGCGACTGACGCCGTAGGTGTAAACCGGATGAAAGAGGATCAGCGAAGGCATTTCTTCGGCAAAGATGCGTTGAAATTGATAGTAAAAGTCGTTGCGGCGGCCTTTGTCGGTGACGGTGCGGGCCTGCTCCAACAGCATCGAAGCTTCGTCATTGCTCCAACCGGCGTAATTTTGCCCACCCTGAATCTGGGTTTGATGCCAGAATGGATAGGGATCGGGTTCACCCGTCAGCAGTACTTCGGCCAGAGCGGCTTGAAACTGATGGTTAGCCAGGCGGTCGCCTAGACCGGCCCCCACCACTTCGACGCTGGCCCCAATGCCAGCCTGCCGCCACTGCTGGCTGACGGTTTCGGCCACTTTGACCCGGTCGGGGTCGTCGCTGGTGAGGAGATTAAAGGCCAGGGGCCGACCCTCTTTATCGCGCAGGCCATCGCCGTCGCTGTCGCGCCAGCCGGCCTCATCAAGCAGACTGGCTGCCTTACCGGGGTCAAAGGGGATAAGCGGCTGGTCTGGATTGTAAGCCCAACTCCAGGAGCGAATGGGACCGTTTGCCAGCAGACCCTGGCCGTGGAGCGCCTGGTCAATCATGGTCTGCCGGTCCAGGGCATACATCAGCGCCTGCCGAATTTCTACTTCCTGGAAGAAGGGCGCATTGGCCGGGTCTTGCAAATTGAGGTAAATAATTTCATAGCCCGACAGTCGGGCGGTGTAGAGATTGAGCGATTCGATAGTCTCGACCGTGGGCATGGCCTGGGGCGGAATGAGGCTGACGCCCAACACGTCGCCGGCCTGGTAAGCGGCAATAGTTTCCTGGTAGCTGGGGTAAAAGCGCAGTTCCAGTTGGGTTAAGCGCGGCTTGGAGCCGGCATAGAGCGGATTGACCGACAAGCGGGCAAATTCGGTGTTGACTTCATCCAGTTTGAACGGGCCGGTGCCAACGGGTTTGAGGTTGAAGGGGTGGTTGAGCAGTTCGCCGGCCGACATGTCCGCCAACAGGTGTTGGGGCAGGATGCCGATGGTGGTAAAATCGGCAAAAGCCGGAAATGGCTCGACCAGCCGGAAACGGATGGTGTAATCGTCCAACTGTTCGACGGTGACGGTGCGCCACAAGTTGCCCAGATACGGCACGCCAGGAAAGTCGGGGTCTTGCATCAGCCCAACGGTGAAAACAACATCGGCGGCGGTGAACGGCCGGTTGTCCTGCCAGCGGATGTCGGAGCGCAGCTTGAACACATAAACCAGCCCATCATCGCTGACAGTCCAGCTTTTGGCCAGGTCCGGTTCCATTTCGCCCTGGCTGTTGAAACGGACCAGCCCGTTAAAAATCAGGGCGGTCAAATCCTGGTCAACTTGATTGTATTGGGCCAGCAGGGGATTGATAAACTGCGGCATCCCGGCGATACCCTCGATGTAGGTGCCGCCGACATCGGGCACTGTAACACTGGTACGGGAGAAGGTCAGGAAGCCGATAAAGGCCATGGTCATAGCAATGCCGGTGAAGGTTAGAATGGCTTGCCAACGAATATGACGTCCCAATAATTCATCCTCAACCAATTAAAATGCACAACAGGATATTTCTGTTGTGCATTGATGTTAAATTTGCTCGCGGTCTGGCTCAAACGGCCAGCGCCACCGAGAGCAGCGAGATGACGAAAAAGAGCACGGTCAGGCCAATGGTGGCCTGGAACAAGGTTTTTTCAATCCCGCGCCGGGTGCGATAGACCCCTCCATCGCCGCCAAAGATGCCGCCCAGGCCGGAACCTTTGGTTTGCAGCAGCACCAGTGCAATAATGGCAACCGAGATAATAATTTGAATAACTTGAATAGATACAGCCAAGGTAAAACTCCTGTGAAGATTGTGTCAGGTTTTATAGTGTCAAGTGTCAGGTAGCCTTTAGTTCTGCGACCCTGTGACCTTGCGACTTTGCTACCCTGTTACCTGTGAGCGTGTGGTATTATAGGATAGAGCAGTGGTTTGAACAAACTTGCCGGCTCATTTTCTGACTGGAGGTTTTACAGAAAGTAGGGGGGATTGATTGCCCATTTTTGGGTTTTGACTGATAATCTTACGAAGTGGGAGGTTGGAGGTTGGCGATTGGAGATTAATAATCGCCAATCGCCAATCTCCAATCTCTAATCTCCTTTTCAAGAGGCTTATGAGCGAGTCAAATGCAAACACGCTTCCCTGGCCAGGCCAGCTTGGCCGTGCGGCTGAAACCACACCCGGCGGCGATGAGCCGGTCAAGTGGGTGATCATCCGGGCCAATCTCAGCCCCGGCGAAGCGGTGGTGATTCGCGGACGGCTGGAGAGCGAAGGGATTCCGACAGTGCTGCAGCAGGAGGCGGTGGGTGCGGTGTTGGGCTTGACAGTCGGCCCATTGGGTTCGGCCAGGGTGTTTGTGCCGGAAGATAGATTTGAAGAAGCAGAGGCTATTCTGGCAGTAACGTTTGAGGCGGATGAAGAGGAAGGGGACTCTTTTTAATGAGTTGTCCGGGGAGAAAACATGCCTGCTTCTTTTGAAGATTTTCCCTGTGGTTCTCATTGCCAGGCTGAATGTAAAATACAAGACAAGATGACCCGGTTCCGGACTACCACCCCCAGCTGACCGCCGGTAAGGCTCGCCCCCTAGAGGCGGGACTGCGTGCCATCTTTCACCGAACCTATAAAAAACCCGTGGCTTGAGCGCTTTATTCTATCCTGTCGCCGAGCGATTGTTAAGGCTGCTACCAAACCAATTTCGGGGCGATTTATCAGCCTAATGGTGGCCTCAAAACTGAACCAGCGCTTTAATCCCTTAAAAATTCTCCCTCTGTCCATAAATAAACCTGGGCTTCCCTTAAATATTCGAGAAAAGCATATCTAGTTTATACAGAATAAATATTCACTTGTTGACAACAGGTGTAATCAAATATATACTAGGTTTGAATATAATATTTGTACTGAATAAATATTCATTCTTTTGATAAGGTAGGCCCTCAAATTTTGCCCACTCGGGGAGTACAATTTATGACGATGACGGTCCAGGAGTTAAAGTTAAAATCGGTCCAGTATCGCAAGACCATTTTAACCATTATCAAGAACTCAGGCGCAGGGCATACGGGAGGCAGTCTATCTTGCACTGATATTTTGAACGTGCTTTACAATCGTGTTCTGAATGTCTCCCCCCAAAATTTCTCCGATCCGGGCCGGGATAGGTATATCCAGAGTAAAGGTCATTCCGTTGAGGCGCTTTACACGGTGCTGGCCGATAAAGGTTTTTATCCCCAGGCCGAACTTGATACCCTTAATCGCTATCAATCCCATTTTGTCGGTCATCCCACCCGTAAAATCAATGGTATCGAGCACAACACCGGGGCGCTGGGGCATGGATTATCGGTGGCGGTGGGTATCGCTATTGCCGGTAAAAAGAGTGGCTCCAACTACAAGGTTTATGCTTTGGTCGGCGATGGCGAATTGACCGAAGGATCAAATTGGGAAGCCTCGATGACAGCGGCTCACTATAAGCTCGATAACTTGGTGGTGATTGTTGACCGCAATGGGCTGCAAATCACCGGCCCCACCGAGGATGTCAACGCCCTGGAACCCTTGGAGGCTAAGTTCAAAGCCTTTGGTTATGCCGTCAGAAGTGTTGACGGTAACAATGTAGCGGAACTGGTCGAGCTTTTTGAGCATGTCCCCTTTGAAAAAAACAAGCCGAACCTGATCTTGGCCCACACGATCAAAGGCTGTGGGGTGAGCTTTATGGAAAACTCGGTCAAGTGGCATCACAAAGTACCCACCGACCAGGAATTTAGCCAGGCCATGCAGGAACTTGACGCCGCTGAAGCCCGTTTGCTTGAGGCCGCAGCACTACAAACCGCCGAGGTACTTTAATGCAACTGGAACGACCTAACCTGGATGAATTCGGCGATACGCTTCTGGCCCTGGGCCAGCAAAACCGGGATTTATTGGTAGTCACCAGTGATTCACGCGGTTCTGGCAAGTTGGTCCCCTTTGGCCAGATTTTGCCGGAGCAGATTGTCGAAGTGGGCATTGCCGAGCAAAATGTGGTCGGTGTGGCGGCGGGGTTGGCTTCAGCCGGCAAAACAGTCTTCGCTGTCTCTCCGGCCTGTTTCCTGACCACCCGCGCTCTGGAGCAAATCAAAAATGATGTCGCTTACTCCGATTTCCCGGTCAAACTGATTGGCATCAGCGCCGGGGTAAGTTACGGCGCCCTGGGCACTACTCACCATTCTTTGCACGATTATGCGGCGCTGCGAGCCATCAACAACATTGATATTGTCGCTCCTGCCGACAACCTGGAAACCCGTGATGCCATCAAAGCCGCCCTGGCCCATCCCCGGCCTCTTTATATTCGTTTTGGCAAAAAGCCGATGTATCAACTTCACCGGCCTGATACCCAATTTGAAATCGGCAAAGCCATTACCTTGACCTCCGGTTCGGATGTCACCTTTATCGCCACCGGTGAGCCGGTGGCCCCGGCCTTTATGGCCGCGCAACTTTTGGCCGATGAAGGTATCTCCTGCCGGGTTATCAGTATGCACACCGTCAAGCCGCTCGACGAAGAAACGTTACTTCGGGCGGCGGCAGAAACCAAAGCGATCATTACGGTGGAAGAACATAGTATTTTTGGCGGCCTGGGCAGCGCCTGCGCCGAAATACTCATGCAAAAGGGTATTTGTCTGCCCTTCAAAATTGTCGGGATTCCTGATGAGGACACCGTTACCGGCAGCCAAAGCGAGATTTTTGAGCATTACGGTATCAGTCCGCAAGGGCTGGCCCAGACCGCCCGGCGCTTGCTTCGAGCCGGTGATAACTAAATCAAATTATTAATTGTTCACACCCAAACCAAAGAGGGTGAATTTTATCAAAGAGGATAACCGTGCCTATCAACGAGCGATATATCCTGGCGATTGACCAGGGCACAACCAATACCAAAGCCATCCTGGTAAACATCTCCGGCCGGGTTATTCGCCGGGCTTCCCAAGCTCTAGAGGTAAGTTATCCTCAACCGACCTGGGTAGAGCAAGACCCCCTGGCCATCTGGCAGAGCGTGCAGGCGGTTATTGACGAATGTTTGCAAGATCATCCCCCGCTGGCGGCTGTAGCCATCACCAATCAGCGCGAATCGGTGGTGCTGTGGGACCGGCAGAGCGGACTGCCGCTAGGGCCTTGTGTCGTCTGGCAGTGCCAGCGCGGGGCGACCCTGTGCCAGGAGCTTTACGTTAAAGGGCTGGAGCCGTTGGTACGCCAGCGCACCGGCCTGACCATTGATCCCATGTTTTCGGCCAGCAAAATGCGCTGGCTGCTTGACCAATCCCCCGATACGCGCCGCCGGGCCGAAGCCGGCGATTTGTGCCTGGGAACCATAGATAGTTGGGTCCTGTTCAATCTGACCGGCGGGCGGGTACACGCCTGTGATATGACCAATGCCTCCCGCACTCAACTCTTTGACCTGCATCGCCGCCAGTGGGATGCGGAACTGCTCGATGTGTTTGCCATTCCCGCAGCCACCCTGCCCGAAATCAATCCTTCGAGCGCTATCTATGGCGAGAGCGCGGCTAAAGGCAATCTCCCGGCGGGGATTCCCATCGCCAGCTTAATTGGCGACTCGCATGCGGCGCTGTTTGGCCAGGCCGGATTTGAGCCGGGCACAATTAAGGCCACTTATGGCACCGGCTCTTCCCTGATGACCCCCATGCCCGCGCCCGTTATCTCTCAGCACGGCTTGTCTACCACTATCGCCTGGGACCAACCCCAAAAAACAACCTACGCCCTGGAAGGGAACATTTATGTGACCGGGGCGGCAGTGCAGTGGTTGGGCCAGTTACTCGGCCTGAACGACGCAGACCCCATTGAAAAATTGGCCGCAGAAGTTGCCGATACCGGGGGAGTCTACCTGGTGCCGGCCTTTGTAGGGTTGGGCGCGCCCCACTGGAATGAAACAGCCCGCGGCCTCATCACCGGCCTGACGCGGGGCAGCAGTCCGGCCCATCTGGCCCGCGCCACCCTGGAGTCGATTGCCTATCAGGTGCGCGATGTTTTTGACGCCATGCAGGCCGAGGCAGGGGTAGCCCTGACAAAGCTGCTGGTGGATGGCGGGGCCAGCCGTAACAATTTGCTTATGCAGTTCCAGGCCGATATTCTGGGCTGTCCGGTGCAGCGGAATCTGTCGGGTGACGTATCGGCTTTGGGGGCGGCCTATCTGGCCGGTTTGGCTGTGGGCTGGTGGCAGTCGGAAGTGGAAATTGCTGCTTTGCCCCGCCCGCACGATTCATTTGAACCACAGTTAGCCCCGGAAAAACGAGCCGCTTTATATCACGGCTGGCAGCAGGCCGTTGCTCGCGCCATTTTCAATCCTGAGACATAATTAGTCCAGTCTTGATAATTATGCTATGGAGGGAATTATGTCTCGCCTGGATGAATTACGCTTAATGACTGCCGTAGCCCGGCTCTATCATGAACAGGGGCTGGGCCAAATTGAAATTGCCAATCAATTGTCGTTGTCGCAGTCAACCGTATCGCGCCTGCTCAAACGGGCGCAGCAGGAGAAAATTGTCCGCACAACCGTCAGTGTGCCGTCGGGCGTCTATCCTCATCTGGAAGACCAGCTACAAACCAAGTATCAGTTGCAGCAAGCCATTGTGGCCGATTGCAGCGGCGACACCGAAGAAGCAACCCGGCGGGAAATTGGCGCGGCGGCAGCTTATTATTTGGAGACGACACTCAAGCAAGGTGAAGTGGTTGGCATCTCTTCGTGGAGCGAAACATTATTGGCTATGGTTGATGCGATGCACCCTCTGCCTCGCCAAACCGAAGCCCAGGTGGTGCAAATTTTGGGTGGGGTCGGTAACCCGGCGGCCGAAGCCCACGCAGCCCGTTTGACGGGGCGCCTGGCCGACCTGATTCATGGGCGGGTTACGCCGCTGCCTGCGCCCGGTGTGGTTGGTTCTGCCAACAGCATGCGGGTATTACTTGAAGATCAGTTTGTGGGTAAAGCCCTGGGCTTATTTGACCGAGTGACTTTGGCCCTGGTGGGAATTGGGGCGGTGGAACCATCCAAATTACTCGCCAGCAGTGGCAATATCTTTTCGCCGCAGGAGTTAGAGATGCTGCGCCAAGCTAACGCAGTGGGCGACATCTGTTTGCGTTTCTTTGATGCGGCCGGTAAACCAGTCCACACCCCACTTGACAAACGAGTTATTGGCATGAATCTGGAGCAGTTGCAAAAAGTTAAACGAGCCGTTGGGATTGCCGGGGGAGAACGAAAATTTGCCGCCATCAAAGGTGCTTTGAAGGGGCACTGGATCAACATCTTGATTACCGACCGGTACACCGCAGAACGTTTGATAGCCGAGGTTGATTAATATAGCCTATCGCTGCGTCTGTCAGGAGACAAAAAATCCGGGGTAAAAATACGAACTTTCGAAATTGACATTAAAAGAATATAACCTATAATGCAGAAAAACGATTGCGCAATCGTTTTTCTGCTAGCAGGGACAATTCTCTTACCTTATGCCGACTATTCACGATGTTGCCGCTTATGCCAAAGTATCTGCCAGTACCGTATCCCATGTGATTAACAACACCAGGTTTGTTTCTACAGAGACGAGGGCGCGGGTGTTAGAGGCAATTGAGGCTCTGGGTTATAAGCCCAACATCCTTGCTCGCAGTTTGCGACGCCAGGAAACCGCAACGATTGGCCTGGTGGTGCCGGATAATTCAAACCCTTTCTTTGCCGCCGTAGCGCGGGCCATCGAAGATGCCGGCTTTGCCGAAGGCTATAACGTTATCCTGTGTAATTCTGATAATTCAGAAACTAAAGAAGCAGCCTATATTGATGTGTTGGTAGCTAAACAAGTAGATGGCTTAATTTTATCACCCTGGCAAGATCATCCCAGCTCATTGGAGAAAATTCTTGAGGCCAGGTTACCTGTGGTGGCCATTGACCGCGTGGCGAATGACCTGCCGATTGACCAGGTATTGGTTGATAATGAGCAGGGTGGATATTTAGCGGGACAATATCTGGTACAGCTTGGACATCGCCGGATTGGCTGCATCGCACCGCCCCCTGAATCACTGCACAGCGCCGGCAACCGGATCATTGGCTTTCGACGCGCCCTGGCTGAGGCTGGCGTAGAACTTAACGAGGAAGCGGTGATCTCCTCTGATTTTCGATATAGCGGGGGCGAAGCAGCTATGTGCGAGTTGTTGAAACGTAATCTGGACCTGACGGCTGTCTTTACCGCCAATGACCTGATGGCAGCGGGCGCTATTCAAGCCCTCCGTCGCGCCCAGCTCCAGGTGCCTGAGGATATATCTATCATTGGCTTCGATTATAGTCTGCAGGCCATGATAACAATTCCCTTGCTGACCACCATTGCCCAACCGATTACGGAGTTAGGCCGGGTCTGTGTCTCGCTATTGCTCAAACGGATCAAAGAACCGGCCACACTTCCTTCTCGCGTCTTATTACCAACTCAGCTTATAGAACAAGAGAGTTGTCGTGCGGTTATGACCGTTGTGTAGTACCTTAAATAGCAAAGTGTAACTGCTCAGCCATGTCATTTCGACCCGCGAAGTGGGGAGAAATCCCCGACACCTTATTTTTACGTGTTGTGTCCTGGGGACGCTTCGCGTCGCCCTTCGGTCTCGAAATGACCTGAGCATGATAACAATAAGTTAATGAAATTGTAACATGGCAGGAGAAAAGGCAATGAAGCATAAATTTAAGGCGATGCAGCCCGCCCCCTATCTCTATCCTCTCAATTACCCTCATTCCTGGATCATAATTCTACCCATTTGTCTCCTTTTGACGCTAACCCTTTCGTCTTGTGCGGTGGCCAAGGTGGTGACTTTTGCGGAAGCTACCCGAATTGCCCAGGGCGGCGCTTTTGACGCCCAAACCTATGTGGATGGCAAATGGCCCGAAGTTTACTCGACCATCATCGAAAATGCGGTCGAGCTGTCAACGGTGCTGGGTGCGATTCAAACCGATGGCAAGGGTCTGGCTAAGAAAGCTACCTTAAAACAGGTGGCCGATGAGTTTGGCTTGACTACAGAAGGCGAGGCGCACGTTTTTATGGTCAAAGGCCGGGGCACGGTGACGGCTGTTGACAGCGAGTCGCGCACCGGGACGATGGAAATTAGCCTGGAAAATTACAGTGGCCCAATCAAGGTTAAAGTCTTTATTGGCCCGCGTTTGCCCAGCGACGAAACGGCGGTGCGTGACGCAGTGGGTTTTATCAAATTTGGCGACTTTAAAGAGCAGACCGAATTTGGCAAGGTCTCGCGGGAATTGAACAAACGGGTGCTAAACGAAGTGCTGGCCAATCTGGCGGTGGCTGATTTGCCCGGTCAAACGGTTTCTTTTAGCGGCGTCTTTACCATCAGAACCTTCAATCAAACCGGCGACATTAATGTTAGCGAAATTTTTGTGACCCCGGTGCAAATTGAGACGGGAGGGTAAACGGAATGACGATACTCTCCACTGTGGAGGTTCAACAGGCCGCCGCGCCGCCTGCTGAACAAGCGGTTGTTTTGCGGGCGGAAAATATCACCAAAGTCTTCCCCGGCACGGTGGCCTTGAACCGGGTTAACTTCAATGTCTACCAGGGCAAAGTCAATGTACTGGTGGGTGAAAATGGGGCCGGCAAATCAACCCTGATGAAGATTCTGGCCGGTGTTGAAAAAGCCACCGAAGGTCAACTCCTGCTGAACGGCCAGAAAATCGAAATCGGCTCTCCGCACGAGGCCGGCAAACATGGGATTGGCATCATCTATCAAGAGATGAATTTATTCCCCAACCTGAGCATTGTCGAGAATATCTTTATGGCCCATGAAATCACCCAGGGGGGGATGGTCATTGACCGCAAGGCGCAGGAGGCGCAGACCCGCGCCCTGCTGGAACGGCTGGAACATCCCCTGGATCCAAATATGTTGGTGGGCGACCTGCGCCTGGGTCAGCAGCAGATTGTGGAAATTGCCAAAGCCCTGGCTAAAGATGTCCGCATTTTGATCATGGATGAGCCGACCTCGGCCCTGAGCAACACCGAGGTTGAAATTCTATTCCGGGTGATTCGTGAACTTACGGCCAATGGCGTTTCCATCATCTATATTTCGCACAAGCTGGATGAGCTGCTGCAAATTGGCGATTATATTACCGTGCTGCGCGACGGTCATTTGATGGCCGAGATGCCCATTGCCGAGGTTGACATTCCCTGGATCATTGAGCAGATGGTGGGCCGTAATCCGGCTACCCTGTTTCAAAAACGGCCGCATCAGATTGGCGAGGAACTGCTGCGGGTCGAAGATATAACTTTGCCGCGCCTGGGCGGGGGTTACACTTTGGATCATGTGTCGTTTGCCTTGCGGCGGGGTGAGATTTTGGGCATTTACGGCCTGATGGGCGCCGGACGGTCGGAATTATTTGAGTGTCTGACCGGAGTACGGCGGAGCACCGCCGGCCAAATCTGGCTGGAAGGCCGGCCGGTCAAAGCGACTGACGTTAACGAGTACATCAAACTGGGTATTGCCCTGGTTCCGGAAGACCGCCAGCGCGACGGGCTGGTGCAAACGATGTCGGTGGCGGATAACATGCTACTGGCCAGCCTAAAGCGGTATCTGACCGGCTTTTATATCTCGGCCAAAAAGGAATGGGCCAGCGTGACCCGCCTAATTAAAGAATTGGCTGTTAAAGTTGCCAGCCCAACCCAACTGATTACCGCCCTGAGCGGCGGCAATCAGCAGAAGGTGGTGGTGGCCAAAAGTTTGCTGACCGAACCCAAAGTGCTGCTGCTGGATGAACCCACCCGTGGGATTGATGTAGCCGCCAAATCTGAGATTTTTGAGATTATGAACCGGCTGGCGGCGCAGGGGTTGGGGGTGTTGTTTGTATCGTCAGAATTAAAAGAGATCCTGGCTATGGCCGACCGGATTCTGGTGATGTCCAAGGGACGCATCACTGCCGAATTTAACAGCGGCGAGGCCAGTGAAGAAGCCCTGGTGGCCGCCTCGGCGGTGGGGCACGAAGTTACCAGAAAAAATAGGAGAAATCATGAGCCAAGCTGAAGCCGCTTTTTCGGCCAACCCCAGAAAAATCACCCGGTTGGATATATTACAACTCTTACTACGAGGGCGGGCCTTTATTGCCCTCATCCTGGTGATGATTGTCTTTTCCTTTATGTCCGACACCTTCCTGACGACCCAGAATATGATTATCATGGCCAAGCAGGTGGCCGTGAATGCCATTGTAGCCATTGGGATGACCTACGTGATCTTGACCGGCGGCATTGACCTGTCGGTAGGCTCTGTAGTCGGCTTGACCGCCATGCTCGCCGGCGGGTTGATCAACGAGGGGCTAATTTTGCCCACGTTTGGGGTGATTGTCTATTTCAATGTCTGGATGATTATTATCATCTGCCTGGTTATAGGGGCGTTGATTGGCGGGGTCAACGGGCTGGTGATTACCCGGTTTAATGTGGCCCCTTTTATTGCGACCCTGGGCATGCTATACGCTGCCCGCGGCTTCGCTCTGCTGCGTTCCAACGGCAACACTTTTCCGAATCTGGTGGGACGGCCGGAACTGGGCAACACCGGCTTCCCGCAGCTAGGGGCCGGTAAATTTCTGGAAATTGATTACTCCATCTGGATTATGATCGGTTTTGTATTGGTGGCGGCTTTTATCGCCGCCAAAACGCCCTTTGGCCGGCAGGTTTACTCTATCGGCGGCAACGAGCGAGCGGCGCGCTTGTCGGGGGTACGGGTTAACTGGATAAAAATTGTGGTTTATATGATTTCCGGCTTTTGCGCGGCCATGACCGGTTTGATTATTGCCTCCAAGCTGGTGGCGGCCCATCCGGCCACCGGTGAGTTTTTTGAACTAAATGCCATTGCCGCGGTGGTGCTGGGCGGTACGTCGCTGTCGGGCGGTCGAGGCAGTATCGGCGGGACGATTATCGGCGCTTTTGTGATTGGGGTGCTGAGCGCCGGGCTGGTCATGGTCGGCGTCTCTTCGTTTTGGCAGCAGGTTATTAAGGGCCTGGTCATTGTGGTGGCTGTTGTGATTGATCAATTACAGGCGCGCTTGCAAGAACGGGTGGCTTTGCAGCAGCAACAGCAGTTGGCGTAATGACAACAGGGTAGCAGGGTAGCAAAGTAGCAAAAAACTGCGACTCTGCTACTTTGCTACCTGTTTTCCAAGCGCAGTCTGGGGAAAACTAGAACTTTACTCGAAAAGAGAATGGAGATACCGGCGAACTTGGCGGGACGCGGTATCTCCATAAGCCAGAGCAGTTATAGAGGCCAGGCAGAGCTTGCGCCCTGCTTGTCGCTCTATTGGCCTGCCTGTTTTTATTATAGCACAGAAGGGAGGTGAGTCTCCAAAAACTTAAAGAGATTGTGATAATGAAAATCGCCTTAATATTTTTGAAACCCAAGTGTGCATAACAAGGAGGAATTTATGAAGAGCCAAAATTGGCTAAAAATAGTTTTGCTGACCACTATGCTGGTCTGGTTATTGGTCGGATGTGGTCAGGCTGCCCCGCCGGCGGCTCCGACCGAAGAGGCCGCGCCCACCGAGGCCGCCGCCCCGACGGAAGAAGCTGCTGCTCCCACCGAAGAAGCGCCTGCCCCAACCGAAGAAGCCGCTGCTCCGACTGAAGAAGCAGCCCCCACGGAAGCCGCCGCTACTGAAGAAGCGGTCCAGCCATCTGCCAACCTGATCGTGGTGATCACGCCGTCGCATGAGAACCCGTTCTTTGGAGCAATGGCCGACATCGCCGTCGCCAAAGCCGAAGAGTTGGGCTACGAGACGCTCTCCCTCGTCCACGATGACGACGCCAACAAACAGGATGAATTGTTCGATACAGCCATCGCCAGCGGAGCGAAGGCCATTATTCTGGACAACGCCGGGGCCGATGCCAGTGTGGCCGCCGTGCAGAAAGCCAAAGATGCGGGTATTCCCAGCTTCCTGGTAGACCGAGAAATCACCCAGGAAGGGGTGGCGGTGGCTCAGATTGTGTCCAACAACTACCAGGGGGCGACGATTCTGGCGGAGTACTTTGCCGAATTGATGGGTGAGGAAGGGCAGTATGTCGAGTTGACCGGCAAGGACACCGACACCAATGCTCACGTCCGCTCGCAAGGGTATCACGATGTGCTGGATGAAATTCCTGAGATGGAGATGGTGGCGCAGCAAACCGCCAACTGGAGCCAGACCGAAGCCTTCGATGTGATGGAGAGCATTCTGCAAGCCAATCCTGACATCAAGGGCGTGATTGCTGGCAACGACACGATGGCGTTGGGAGCACAGGCGGCTCTCATCGCTGCCGGCAAGCCGGAGGTGATTGTGGTCGGCTTTGATGGCAGCGATGATGCCATTGCCTCGATCAAGGCGGGTGAGTTGAAGGCAACTTCACTTCAGCCGGTGGCTGAGATGGCGACCCAGGCCGTGCTGCAAGCCGACCAGTACATCAAGACCGGCAGCACCGACAAGCCGGAGAAGCAGTCCATTGACATGGTGCTCATCACCCCCGACAACGCCGATAACTACGAACGCTTCGCGCCGAAGGCTGGGACTGAGGCGGCGAGTGCGGGAGGTGAGAGCGCCCCATCAGGTGAAGGCAGCGGCTTGATTGTAGTCATCACGCCGTCGCATGAGAACCCGTTCTTTGGAGCAATGGCCGACATCGCCGTCGCCAAAGCCGAAGAGTTGGGCTACGAAACGCTCTCGCTCGTGCATGACGACGATGCCAACAAACAGGATGAACTGTTCGATACGGCCATCGCCAGCGGGGCGAAGGCCATTATTCTGGACAACGCCGGGGCCGATGCCAGTGTGGCCGCCGTGCAGAAAGCCAAAGATGCGGGTATTCCCAGCTTCCTGGTAGACCGAGAAATCACCCAGGAAGGGGTGGCGGTGGCTCAGATTGTGTCCAACAACTACCAGGGGGCGACGATTCTGGCGGAGTACTTTGCCGAATTGATGGGTGAGGAAGGGCAGTATGTCGAGTTGACCGGCAAGGACACCGACACCAATGCTCACGTCCGCTCGCAAGGGTATCACGATGTGCTGGATGAAATTCCTGAGATGGAGATGGTGGCGCAGCAAACCGCCAACTGGAGCCAGACCGAAGCCTTCGATGTGATGGAGAGCATTCTGCAAGCCAATCCTGACATCAAGGGCGTGATTGCTGGCAACGACACGATGGCGTTGGGAGCACAGGCGGCTCTCATCGCTGCCGGCAAGCCGGAGGTGATTGTGGTCGGCTTTGATGGCAGCGATGATGCCATTGCCTCGATCAAGGCGGGTGAGTTGAAGGCAACTTCACTTCAGCCGGTGGCTGAGATGGCGACCCAGGCCGTGCTGCAAGCCGACCAGTACATCAAGACCGGCAGCACCGACAAGCCGGAGAAGCAGTCCATTGACATGGTGCTCATCACCCCCGACAACGCCGATAACTACGAACGCTTCGCGCCAAAACAGTAAAAGTTGAAAGATAAAGCGACACCTGTGACCCATTAACGTGTTGCGTCTTGCGTGTTCCGTCCGCTTTACATCACGCAAGACGCAACACGCAACACGAATGAGGACTGGGTATCTGTTCACTTGGTGTGTAACTGGTCTCCCGTCTCCGGTCCCCGGTCGTATTTACAAAGGAGTATAGCATGAAAAAAACAACCCTGGGCGTCATTGTAGGCAATCGCGCCTTCTTTCCCGATAAGTTTGTGGTCGAAGGGCGCAAAGAGATTTTGAACATTCTGCAACGGTGGGATATTGAGGCCGTTATCCCCGATGAAGCCACCACCAAACTGGGTGCTATCGAAACCTGGACCGACGCTCAAAAGTGCGCCGACCTTTTCCGGGCCAATCGAGACAGAATTGACGGCATCCTGGTGACGCTGCCCAACTTTGGCGATGAGAAAGGCGTGGCCGATGCTATCCGGCTGTCTGAATTGAACGTGCCGGTTTTGGTCCATGCCTTTCCCGACGACATCAACGATTTGTCCACCTCCAACCGGCGCGATGCCTTCTGCGGCAAAATCTCGGTTTGCAACAACCTGTACCAGTACGGTATCCCCTACAGCGTCACCCAAAGCCACACCGTCAGCCCCGGCTCCGAGGAATTTAAAGCTGAACTGCGCCAATTTGTCGGCTTGTGCCAGGTGGTCAAAGGCATGCGCCGGGCGCGCCTGGGCGCAGTGGGGGCCAGGCCCGACGCCTTTAAAACCGTGCGCTACAGCGAGAAACTGCTTGAAGCCTCGGGGATTGACGTTTCAACCCTGGACCTGTCCGAGGTTTTTGGCGCAGCCGAAAAGCTGGCCGATGATGACACACGGGTGCGGGCCAAGCTGGAAGAAATCAGCGCCTATGCCAATACCGGCAGCGCCCCGGCCAAGTCATTAGTGCTGATGGCCAAGCTGGGTATTGTCCTGGGCGACTGGATGAACGAGTACAACATTGATGCGACCGCCATTCAATGCTGGAGTTCGCTGCAGCACAATTACGGGGTTAATGTTTGCACCATTATGAGCATGATGAGTGAGAAGTTGATGCCCAGCGCCTGCGAGGTAGATATTGCCGGGGTGGCCTCCATGTATGCGCTGCAACTGGCTTCGGGTACGCCCAGCGCCCTGGTGGATTGGAACAACAGCTACAGCGACGAGCCGGATAAATGCGTCTACTATCACTGCGGCAACTGGGCCAAGAGCTTTGTGCCGGAAATTCAGATTGTGGCCGCCGAAGTGCTGGGCAGCACCTTGGGGATGGAAAATACCTGGGGCGCGGTAGATGGCCGCACCGATGCCGGTCCGCTGACCTTTGCTCGGATTGATACCGACGACCGCCATGGCCGGATTAATACTTATGTCGGTGAGGGCCGCATCACCAACGATTACCTGTCGGCCATGTCGGGCACACGGGCGGTGGTCGAGGTACCCGGCCTGCAAAAGTTGATGCGCTATGTTTGCAAAAACGGCTTTGCTCACCACGCCGCCATGAGCAAATCCAGCGTGGCTAATGTGCTGGCCGACGCCTTTGAGACGTATCTGGGCTGGGACGTGTATCATCACGGAGGCTAATTCGGTCTTATCCTGACGGGCAACACCGGATAGTCGAGAAGGCCAAGCCTTCACTTTATTGTGCAGCAATTCTCGTTTTGGTTTCTATGGAACGCAGATAACGCTGATATCCGCAGATTTCCGCTGATTTTTTAATTTTATCTGCGTTGATCTGCGAAAATCTGCGTCATCTGCGTCCTATTTTTAGTCATGATGAGAATCGCTGTTTATATTATTCCTGGATAATAGGCTCCTGTTTTTCAACCAGCAGTGGCGACGCTCCATTTTTTGCCCCCTTATCAATAATCAAATATACTTCTTTTTATGGCAATTCCAAGATTTAAATCATCCAAACAAATTTGATTCGCGTGATGCGTGATGAATTTGTCCTGAGAGTCCTCACGCATCACGTTTCACGAGATTGGATAATTATTTTCTTAGAACTGCCATACACCCCACGACGGGAGGATTGAATAATGCCCCAACGTATGGCCCTTTACATGCAAGACAAACACCCCATTCGCTACGAATTGGAAATGGCTAAATATGCCGAGGAACGGGGCTTTTCCGAAATCTGGCAGGCCGACACCCGGCTGGCCCGCGACTGTGTGGTGCTGATGAGCGCCTTTCTGACCGAAACCCGGCGGCTGCGGCTGGGGTCGGGGGTGCTGCCCATCTGGACGCGCAACCCGGCGGTGATTGCCGCCACCTGGAGCACCATGTGGGAACTGGCCGGCACGCTGGAGGATGGCCGCAGCCGGGTTATGCTCGGCCTGGGGGCATGGTGGGAGCCGATTGCCGGGCGGGTGGGGGTCAAGCGGGAGCGGCCGCTGCAAGCCATCCGCGAGAACATCGAGGCCATTCGCCAGCTTTTTACGATGGAAGAAGTGACCTACCAGGGCGATTTTGTCTCCCTCGACCGGGTTCGGCTGGATGTGGCCTATGGCGACACATCGCCGCGCAACATTCCCATCTACATCGGCGCGACCGGTGACAAGATGCTGGAATTGACCGGCGAACTGTGCGACGGGGTGGTGCTCAACTACGTCGTCTCGGTGGATTACATTCGCCGGGCGGTGAGTCTGGTGGAAAAAGGGGCGCAGAAAGTAGGCAAAACCATCGCCGATATTGACCGGCCCGAATTACTGGTCTGCTGCCTGTCGGACGAAAATCCTGATGCGGCCATGGCTGAAGGCAAAAAGCTGGTGGCCTACTACCTGGCTACCGAGCCGCATATCATGAAAGCCAGCGGGGTAGACGAGGAACTGCTGGCCAAAGTGCAGTCCATCATGAGCTGGCCCGCCACCGAAGAGGATTATATCAAAGCCAGCCAGGTCATCCCCGATGAAGTGGTGCGCAACCTCATGGCCGTCGGCGCCAGCGACGAGTGCCGGGCCAAAGTTGCTGAATATATCCAGGCCGGCGTCACCTGCCCCATTCTTTACCCTATGATGGACAACATCAAAGCCGTGATTGACGCTTTTGCCGATTGGGAGCCGTGAGCAGATCGCCGACCGGGCACCGTAGACCGCCGCAAGGAATTAAATGTCATTCTGAGTGACCGAAGGGAACGAAGAATCCCTCAAGACTTGGCTTAAACTTTTGACGCTGCTGGTATCATCTGTGGGATTCCGGTATAATTTAGTTATGTCTAACTGATGTTGTTGAGAAAGATACTTTTATGCTAAGAGATATTACGATTGAAAATTATCGCCTCTTTGAGAAGTTCCATATGGAAGGGCTGACCCAAATCAATCTTCTGGTTGGGGAAAATAATAGCGGTAAAAGTAGTCTGCTGGAAGCTATTTATTTGCTTGTAAACCGGAATGAACCTACAGCATTATTCCAGGTGTTTGATGTTCGAGGTGAAATAACCCCTGAGATTTACAAACCTGACTACAGAATAAGAGCTGGCTATCAAATAGCTCATATCTTTAGAGGCCATATGCTTCGTGAAGATCATAAAATCAAAGTTTATTCACAGACACAACCAAGCATTTCTTTGCTTATTTCGTATCTCACAGACGAAGAACAACAGCCCAAACAATTGAAGATTTTTGATGAAGATGGGGATAACCTTCCAACAAAACTGGTATTTTCATATGATAGTGTCGATCATTCTTTTCCGGTCAGTGAGGATGGGTTAATAGAACAACGTTTGGCCCGACGTTCTTTTTCTGGCCCTAAACAAAATAATAGACTTGTTACTAGCGATTATCTTGACCAGCGTGAAGTAGCACGACTATGGGATCAAATTACCCTGACGCCAAAAGAAGATAGAGTTTTGGAAGCGCTTCGTATTTTAGAACCTGATATCGAGAGGATTAGCTTCACCAGTCAGCAATCATCAAAAAGTGGTATACTCCTAAAAATAAGAGGAAATGATTACCCGGTACCATTAGGCAGTATGGGGGATGGTATGCGGCGTATCTTGGTATTGGCTGCATCATTAGTTAATTGTGAGAATGGAGTACTGCTGGTTGATGAGATAGATACTGGTTTGCATCATAAAGCTCTTACTCAGATGTGGCGTCTGGTTGTCGAAACTGCCAAAAGACTAAACGTGCAGGTTTTTGCTACCACTCATAGTGGGGACTGTTTGTACTCATTCCACAAAGCCTTAAGTGAGTTAGAGGAAAGTAGTCTCGGTTCTGTGTTCCGGTTGGAACGCAAAGACGACCAAATCAAATATGTATCGTATACGGGCGATAAGTTAGCGGTAGCTATTGAACACGACATTGAGGTTCGTTGATGAGCCGCCGGTCTGATAAAAACGCCCACCTGCTGGTTGAAGGCAAAAATGACCAGCATGTGGTTTGGGCCTTGTGCGAAGCCTATCAACTTCCTGAAACTTTTGATGTTCTTGTGCCAGGGGATGGCGGGGTAGAAGCCGTTTTACAAGATATTCCCGCCCGAATTGATGAGCCAGGGCTGCAAACTTTGGGCATCATGCTCGATGCTGACGAAGACATTCAAACTCGCTGGGCGGGAGTGCGCAGACGGTTGGAAGAAGTGGGATATGGCCTGCCTAAACAGCCTGTCGAAAGTGGTTGCATCACCAGCTTGCCGGGTCGTCCCAAAGTAGGGATATGGGTTATGCCGAATAATCAGTTCCCTGGTGTGCTGGAAGATTTTGTGGGCTTTCTCATTCCTCAAAATGATCGCCTCAAACCCTTGGCTGAAAAAACGCTCCAATCCATCGAGAAAAAGAAGCTCAACCTCTACCGCCCGACCTATCGCTCAAAAGCCCTCATCCATACCTGGCTGGCCTGGCAGGAAACACCGGGTATGCCGATGGGCCAGGCGATTACGGCGCGTGTATTGCTCCACGATCAAACTTTGGCCAATAATTTCGTAGCCTGGTTAAAAAGGCTATTTGTCGAATGACCCTCACACCTCATCAAGATCGTATCCGTCTGGCTCTCATCGGCGCTGGTATCTTTGCCCGTGATGTTCACCTGCCGGCCCTGCAAGCGCTGGACGACACTTTTGAAATCGTCGCCGTTTACAGCCGCTCGCAAGCCAACACAGCGGCGTTGGTAGCACAGCTACCCGGCCAGGTGGAAGCCACCAGCGACCTGCCGGCCCTGCTGGCCCGCACCGACATCGAAGCAGTCAACATCATCCTGCCGATTGAGGTGATGCCAGGGGTAGTCGAATTGGCGCTGCGCTCCGGCAAGCACGTCATCAGCGAGAAACCGCTGGCCCCCGATGTGGCTACCGGGCGGCGCCTGGTGGAACTCCACGCCCAAAATGCGGGGCAAATCTGGCTGGTGGGCGAGAACTGGCGCTACGAAGATGCTTTTGAACAGGCCGCAGCCATTATCCACAGCGACGAGCTTGGCCGCCCGCTGTTGTGCCATTGGGTGGTCTACAACCCCATCAACCCTGATAACAAATACTATCACACCCCCTGGCGGCGCTCCGGCGGCTATCCGGGTGGCTTTTTGCTGGATGTTGGGGTGCATCATGTGGCGGTATTGCGCTGGCTGCTGGGTGAAATCAGCCGGGTCAGCGCCGTGATCGGCCAAATCCGGGCCGATCTGCCCCCCGCCGATATTTTGAGCGCCACCCTGCAGTTTGAAAGCGGCGTTAGTGGAGTCTACCTGGCTACCTATGCGGTCAATGCGCCCTGGCCGCCGGAGTTGGTCATTACCGGCGAACACGGCTCGCTGCGCGTCCACCGCCAGGGGCTAGAAGTGACAAGCAATGGTGTAACCCGTACCGTGCCGGTCACGCCACACCAGGGGGTCAAAAAAGAGCTGGCGGCCTTTGCCGCTGCTATTCGCCGGGGGGAACCTCACCGGAACAGCCCGCAGCAATGCCTGCAAGATGTCGCCGTAGTGGAGGCCATGCTGCGCTCGGCGGAAACAGACCGCCACGTTGCGCCAGACCGGATTATTTTGTAGAGCTATAAACTGAGGGAATGATTAAATTACGAGAACCATCATTAACAATTCACAATTGTCAGTTCACCATTAATTAGCCCTTAAGTACGGCTTATAAAATTACCCCAAATCGGGTAAAATAGGGCCAATGAAGCCCCTGCCACGTCTCATAGCCCTATTTGGCCTCGTTCTCAGCCTGGGGGTCGGTTTCTCTGTGCTGCTGATGTTATCGGTCCAGGCCGAAGCCCCCATTACTAGCTTGGATGCCAGCCCACCGATTTTCCCCGACAATCCCCTGTTAGCCCCGGCGCCGGGCGTCATCCTGGCCGATTTTAGACCCGGTTTTGATTGGGCCGATGCGGTTGACCCAGAAGGCAGCCCCATCAGTTACACCCTGGTTATCACCGGCCCGGTGGAAACCTTGGTTGTAACCACCACCGACTCACATTTCATCCCTACTACCTATCTGGCTAATGGTTTTTTTAGCTGGACGGTTCGGACGATTGACGCCGCCGGTAACGCCAGCGTTTATCAGCCGCCGTTTACCTTCACCATCCAGGCCACCTGGCGTGGCTATCTGCCCATTGTCGTGAAAGCCCCGCCGCCGGTTTGCCCGATCAACTCCGAGGCTGTCTACAGCCTGATCCCGGTAGACAATCCGCCCGCCGACCATCCCGATTATCTGCACGGCGATCTGAATTTGTCGCTGCGGGACTACAATCTTACTACCGGCGCGGCCGGCCTGGTGGATTACAGCGGCAGCAGCGATTCCGGCGCGCCTCAGTTGGCCAGTCTGTTTGAGCCGAATAACTTTCTGGGGATCAATGCGGTCTATCGAGTCAATAGTTGGAATTGGGCCTGCGGCGCACATGGCTGTCCTGGCCCGGCTATTACCAACCCGCCGGTAACATTAATCAGCCTGAGAACCTCGCCCGGTGAGCCAATTTATATCCCGGAACGCAGCGCCGATATTTACGGCGGTGGCTATAAAGCGTTGGTGCTCTACGCCGAAGAGCAGCGGATTACCCTGGGTTACGTCCGCCAGGATACCGTGGCGAATGGTTACGCTGTACACCTTGAAAATATCTGCGTTGACCCTAACCTGCTGGCGCTTTACCAGAGCCGCGTCAATGCCAGTGGGATGCGGATTGTGCCCGTGGCACTGCCGGCCCTCCGCAACAACCAGGCCCTCGGCACGGCGCTAAGCGACGAAATCGGCGTGGCCATTAGAGATCGCGGCGCTTTTATGGACCCCCGCTCGCGCAAGGATTGGTGGAGAGGGTATTAAGAAGGGAGACGAGAGGATTGGAAGGTTGGAAATTTTTCCTTTTCCATTCTTCCAGCCTTCCATTTTTTATCTTTTCCTCTCGGCCTTATAATCCCGGCCAGGATGAAATTAACCCCTCAACTTTTGCTAAATGCCTACAGCCAGGGGATTTTTCCCATGGCCGACGAGGATGGCGCAATTTATTGGTACGACCCTGATCCGCGGGCGATCATTCCCCTGGAAAACTTTCATGTTCCCCGTTCACTGGCGCGTACGATTCGCCGGGGCCAATTTGAAGTACGGGTGGATACGGCCTTTCGTGCGGTGATGGAAGCCTGCGCCGAATCGACGCCGGGCCGAGAGGTGACCTGGATTAGCCAGGAATTTATTACGGCTTACAGCGAGCTGCATGCTTTAGGGTTTGCTCACAGCGTCGAATGTTGGCGGGCCGGCGAATTAGTGGGCGGGTTGTACGGAGTCAGCCTCGGCGGCCTCTTTGCCGGCGAAAGTATGTTCAGCCGGGCCACCGATGCCAGCAAAGTCGCCTTGGTGCACCTGGTCGAGCGGTTGCGACGGGGTGGTTTTGTGTTGTTGGATACCCAATTTATGACCGACCACCTCCGGCGCTTCGGGGCCATCGAGATTCCTCGTGAGGAGTATCAGGCCCGGCTGGCACACGCACTGAAGTGCCGGGCGCGGTTTTAAATCGAGGACAACGATATTTAGCTCTGTCCGGCGGCTTGAACCCGGGCCAAATCGTAAACTGCTTCCAATTGGCTGAAAATTTTGTAGGCGCGGTTCAGGTGGGTGAGCCGCGCCGGATCATTTACGGCACTGCCCCCATCCGTAAGGTCAAACGGGCCTCATCGTCCGCATTAACTGAGCAGGCAACCAAGCCGCATGCCGCAGCCTGTCCTGAGCTTGTCGAAGGGAAGCCAACGCCTGGGGTAATGCTCAGGATATGCTGACGGAGGGCGGGTATTCGGGAAAACAACGGCGCTTGATAAAGGCCCGTGCTTTATGGCACGCACCATCGCCAATCCATCAAACACCAGAGTAACCAGGAAATGATCTAAATTGGAAGGGAATACGTCCCTCAATTCGATCCAGGCTGGGGATAATTTTGAAGTAACCCTTGTAAGAGCGTGTAAAATGTTCAGTGTTGTTGAAGCCACACGCACTGGCTATCTCGGCAATAGATAGTTCGGTTTGAGTCAGTAAGGCCCGGGCTCTATAAAGACGAACATTGATATAATACCGCATGGGCGTAAGGCCGGTGAATTTTTTAAATAAGCGCTCAAGTTGCCGTTGGGATATACCCACATCGTGAGCGATTTTCGATAGCCCCAGTGGCTTCTCCAAATTGCGCTCCATAAGGATAATCGCCTCTCTGAGCAATTCTGGCACCGTATAACCGATGGGTTCGTAGTGACGCGATAATTGACTCTCTTCGCCAGGGCGCAGCCGTTCTTGAAAAATGTAACGCGCCGCTGCGTTGGCCAGGTCAATGCCTTGTTGAATCCGAATAATTTCCAGGGCCAGATCAACTGCCGCCAAACCACCACAACAGGTTAAACGATCTCGGTCAACTACAAACAAGACCTGATCTATCTGTGTGTTCGGGAACAGTTCGCCAAAAGCGTCGATGTGTTCATAATGGACCACCGCCCGGTATCCCTCCATAAGCCCCGCAAAAGCCAGGACAAAGGCGCCGGTATCAATACCAACCAGGGTGGTGTCCTGGTGGGCCAAAATCCGCAACCAGGTTTGTAGCTGACGATCCTGATACTTTTCCGGCGTCCAACTCGCATTGACAACCAAAAAATCAAAACGGGTTTGAGTCTCGGCAAAGCCAACTGTATTTCCAACCACAAAACCATTACTGGCCGTGACATCTTGTCCATCGAGTGAAAGAAATTGCCATTGGTAAATGGTGGCGCCGCGCAGGTAATTGGCCGCTCGAAAGGGGTCAATAAGGGATTGAGCAGCCAGGCCATTGAATGCGGGCAATAAAAGCATCCCGATGCTGACAGGCGTGTTGGCTTGGTGGGTCATGATTCGGCCAGACGATGAATTCAACATTTGACGATTATAGCACGATTTTTGTCGAAAAATATCATGAATCGGGTCATTTCAGCCGGTATACTGTGTTTAGCAAACCCGAGAAAATACAACCCAAGTCGCTGTCAACCAAATCTAACCAAAACTCTATTGGAGATTGGACAAATGGCTATCTCAATAAGTGAGCTACAAACTTTAGCTGACCGCTTTGATGTTGTTCCGCAGCGTTCATACTCTTTACCGGCCCGAGCTTATACCCAGCCGGGGTATCTCGATATTGAGCAAGAGGCTATCTTTTACAAGAGCTGGCAATATGTGTGTCACCTTGAGCAACTACGGCAACCGGGAGATTATATCGCCATTGACATTCAAGGGCAGCCAATTATCGCTCTCCGGGATCGAGCCGGGGTCTTGCGTGCTTTCTACAATGTCTGCCGCCATCGTGGGCACGAGTTGGTTAAAGGAGAGGGCAACCTTAAAGCCATTGTCTGCCCCTACCACGCCTGGTGTTATAGCCTGGACGGGAAGCTCCTCTCGGCCCGCCATTCAAATACAATAGAAAATTTTGACTTTGACGATTTTGGGCTGATGCCGGTCCAAATTGAAGCGTTTTGTACCATGATTTTCATTAATCTCAACCCTGAGGCGAAATCACTGGCTATTCAGTCAGGTGAACTGGCCCATGAGATACAGCAATATGCCCCTGACTTAGAGAATTTAACCCACGCCTACCGGCTGACCTATCGGATTAAGGCCAACTGGAAGAGCGTCGTTGATAATTTCCTGGAATGCTATCACTGTGCGGTAGCTCACAAGGATTTTGTCAGCCTGGTTGATATGCATAATTACCTGGTCACAACACACGGCATCTACTCCAGTCATATTGCTCCGGCCGGTAAAACAAACAATTCAGCCTACAGTGTTGCTGGGGCGAGCGTGCAGGATCACGCTGTTTGGTGGCTGTGGCCCAATACCTGCCTACTGCGTTACCCCGGAGCACCCAATTGGATGGTATGGCGATTTATTCCCATTGACACCGAAACAACGGCAGAGACCTTTGATTTCTTCTTTGAAGACTCGACTCCAACACCCGCGCAGATGGAAGCCATCCGGTACATTGACCAAGTATTACAAAAAGAAGATATAGACATCGTTGAAAGTGTGCAGCGAGGGATGAAAACGCCTGCCTACGAGCAGGGTCGCTTTGTGTGCAGCGCCAATGGCCAGGGCGAAAGCGAACATGCGGTGCATCACTTTCACAGCCTGTATCTGGAAGCCATAGCGCAATATCTGCAATCCAGGCAGTTGAAGGAACAAGGGAAACGGGTAATATGAGCAAATCAGTGATTGTTACCTGCGCTGTGACCGGCGGTATTCACACCCCAACTATGTCCCCATTTCTGCCGATTAAGCCTGCCGAAATCGCAAAGGCAGCCCTTGAGGCTGTAGAAGCGGGCGCCGCTATTATTCATCTCCACGCCCGCCACCCCGAAACCGGAAAGCCTGATCCAAGACCTGAAATCTTTGAGCAGTTCTTGCCGGTTATCAGAGACGGGTGCGACGCGGTCATTAATATCTCGACTGGGGGTGGGTTAGGTATGAGCCGCGAAGAGCGCATTTTGGCGGCAAAAAGATTCAGCCCCGAAATGGCTTCGCTCAATGTTGGCTCAATGAATTTTGGCATTTTCCCGATGGCGACCAAATATACTGACTGGAAACATGACTGGGAACCGGCCTTCTTAAATATGACTGAGGACTTTATATTTCGCAACACCTTTGCCGATATTGAATTCATTCTGAAAGAACTGGGTGAGAATCACGGGACGCGGTTTGAGTTTGAATGTTATGATCTGGGGCACCTTTACAATCTGGCCTATTTTGTTGACAAAGGCATGCTTCAACCCCCGTTTTTCATCCAGATGGTGTTTGGAATTCTGGGTGGGGTTGGGGCAGATTTGGATAATCTGATGCATCTCCATACTATCGCCAACAAGCTATTTGCTGATGACTACGAGTGGTCGGTCCTGGCTGCGGGGCGACATCAAATGCCCTTTGCCACGCAGTCGGCCATGCTGGGCGGTAATCTGCGGGTAGGGTTAGAGGATAGCCTCTATATTAGCAAAGGCGAATTGGCAAAATCCAACGCCGAGCAGGTTCACAAAATCCGAACAATTATCGAAAATCTGGGGCTTCGAGTGGCCACTCCTGCCGAGGTGCGCCAGCGTCTTGGGCTTAAAGGTGTTGATCAGGTTAACTTTTAACAGGGTGTGAAATGGTAAATTTTGAACGTGTTTCAGTGCTAGGGGCCGGTGTCATTGGTTCCAGTTGGGCCGCCCTATTTCTGGCAGCCGGACTGCATGTTAATGTCTTTGAGCCGGCAAAAGAGGGTGAGAGAGCTGTTCGTGAGTACATCGAGCGCGCTTGGCCGACTCTGGAGATATTGGGCCTGACGCAAAATGGCGATCCACAGCGCATCAACTTTCATTCAAGTGCAAAAATGGCGGTTCGTGAGGTTCAGTTTGTGCAGGAAAGTATCCCTGAGCGACTTGAACTCAAACATCAACTTTTTGCCGAGATCGAGCCACATTTATCAACCGAGGTGATTGTGGCCTCGTCGGCCTCAGGCCTGATGGTTAGTGAGATGCAAAAAGGGTGGCGCAATCCGTCACGCTTTTTATTGGGGCACCCGTTTAACCCGCCCCACCTGATCCCACTGGTTGAGTTGCTGGTCAATGAACAGACAGCCGAGGGTGTTCTGGAAGCAGCAGAAGCGTTTTATCACCAAGTCGGCAAGGTGACCATTCGGGTCAAACGGGAGATGCCGGGACATGTGGCGAATCGTCTCCAGGCGGCTTTATGGCGTGAGGCGATTCATCTTGTTCAAAGCGGCGTAGCCTCCGTGGAGGATGTAGATAAGGCGGTGTGGGCTGGGCCAGGCTTGAGATGGGCGGCGATGGGGCCACATATGTTGTTTCATCTGGGGGCGGGACCCGGTGGTATGATGGAATTCTGCAACCGTTACCGAGATAGCTTTCATAGATGGTGGGCTGATCTGGGCGAGGTGGAGTTGACCCCGGAAGTAGCAGAAATTCTAACGGATGGGATCCAGGCTGAGGCAAAAGGTCGAGACGTGCAAAGTGTATCGGCTCAACGAGATGCTTTGATTGTAAGGATGCTGCACAGCACTCTGGGTCTGCGTGATGAGAACGAATAGGTCTTCTGTCCGGTCAAGGCAACAGCGCCATCATCAAATCATTCAAATATCGTTTCAGGGCGGCAAAGGTTAATTCATCCATATGTCGGAAGGCGGCTTCATTTTTCGTCACTATCCATTTTTTGGATCGCTACGCCAACTAACAACAGTTTAAGCTGCTTCACCCGGCAAAGACCCGGCGCAGCACTCGCCGGACGGTGATATTTTCGAGCGTGTTTTGTTCGCCAAAAGCAATCCTGATGAGCACCATTTTGAGGTCGGGGCGAAGGGCGGCCAGGCGGACCATGGGGTTGATGAGCAGGGGGTTGACAAACAGATCGCGGGTCAAACTACAGACCCGGAACAGGCGTTGAAACCGTTGCCGCAGCAGGCGATCATAATCGGCCAGGCGCGGCAGCGAAAAATCGGCGCTGGCAAAAAGGCGCAGCACATGTTCGGCGGCCACTTTGCCCGACTCCAGGGCATAATCTATGCCCTCGCCGGTGAGCGGGTTGACCAGCCCGGCGGCCTCGCCGACCAAGAGCGTCCGCTCGGCGTAGGTGGGCGCGGTCAGAAAGTCCATGCGCAGGGGATACCCTTTGACCTGCCCGACCTGGCGCGCTCCGGCTAACATTTCCCGTAACTGTGGCGTCTGGATGAAACTGTCAAAAGCCTGGCGGGTGTTGCGTGACAGCCAGCGCCCGGCCCAGCCCCAGGGAAAAATACCCGCGCCGATATTGGCCGCGCCATGGGGCAAGGGAAAAACCCAGCCGTAGCCGGGCAGCGGCACCCCGGCAAAACTCAACTGCATGGCGTCGCTTAAGCCTTTGACTTCTTCAAAATAGGCCCTGGCCGCCAGGGCTACCACCGGCATTTTTTTGAGCAGGCCCATTTGCTGTAACAGCGGCACACTGGCCCCGGTCGCCATAATAGCGACTCGCGCCGTAGCCGAAAAGGAGCCTCCCGGATGTTTGCCGGTCACTTCGACGCCCTTGCCGTTAGCCGTTACCCCGGTGACGCGGACCTGGCTCTGAAACTGAGCGCCATGTGTAATGGCGTGGCGGCGCAGGATGTCATCCAGGGTAAAGCGGGGCACAATCAGGGTGTAACCGGGCCGGCCATTTTTGCCGGGAAAGGGTGCGGTGACAGTTTGGCCGGCGGCGGAAGCAACTTCTACTCGATTGAGGCGGCAGCCAACCGGCAGCAACTCGCTCAATAGCTCCATATCTTCCAGAACGGTCAGGGCGCGGGGAGTCAGGCCGTCGCCACAGGTTTTATCGCGGGGAAAGTCGGCCTTGTCCAACAGCAGCACATCCAATCCTTGTTTAGCCAGGTAATAGGCTGCTGCCGAGCCACCCGGCCCAGCCCCGACAATAACGACATCATGCATGATTCCAATCACCCTCCCCCTTGAGACCCTATTCAAAAACTCAATTCCAAACCTGTCCGGTTCGACAGACCTGACAGGTTTTCGGATAGGCTTTTTTAGGCAATATACCTCTGGGCCGGGAAGCCGTCAATTTTTTAGGGAGTATTCTGTAGGGGTTTGATTGGGTTTGAAACAGTTTCGCCATTAATATGAAAAGGAGCCGCATCGGGGGATGCCGGCTCCTTGAAAATCGGTGTCAGGTGTTGTTTGAAACTTATTCCGGGCCAATCATTTTCTCAGGGCGGACCACCTCATCAAATTTTTCACCGGTCAGCAGGCCGAGCTCAATGGCTACTTCGCGCAGGGTTTTGTTTTCGGTGTGGGCTTTCTTGGCTACTTTGGCCGCGTTGTCATAGCCGATGTGCGGATTGAGGGCCGTGACCAACATGAGTGAATTATTCAGATAGCCTTGAATCACGGTCTGATTAGCCTCGATTCCAACGGCGCAGTGCTCGTTGAACGACTCGCAGGCGTCGGCCAACAGGCGAATGGAATTGAGCAGGTTAAAAATCATGACCGGCTTAAAGACGTTTAATTCAAAATTGCCCGACATGCCGCCGATGTTGACCGCGACATCGTTGCCCATCACCTGGGCGCAAACCATGGTCATGGCCTCGGATTGGGTCGGGTTAACCTTGCCGGGCATAATCGAGCTGCCCGGTTCGTTTTCGGGGATGACCAACTCGCCGATACCACAGCGGGGACCGGAGGCCAGCCAGCGGACATCGTTGGCGATTTTGTTGAGCGAGGCGGCCAGAGTTTTCATGGCCCCACTGGCAAAGACAACGGCATCGTGACCGGCCAGGGACTCAAATTTGTTGGGAGCGGTGCGGAAGGGCAGGCCGGTCAGTTGGGCAATGTACGCCGCCGCTTTGACGGCAAATTCCGGGTGAGTGTTAAGACCCGTGCCCACCGCCGTGCCGCCCAAAGCCAGTTCATACAGGCCATCCAGGGCAAACTCAATCCGTTTGAGGTCATTATCAAGCTGCTGGACATAGCCGGAAAATTCCTGGCCCAGGGTCAGGGGAACCGCGTCCATGAGGTGAGTCCGGCCAATTTTGATGATATCTTTGAACTCATCCGATTTGGCGGCCAGAGTGTCGCGGAGCTGTTTGACCATCGGCAGCAGACGGCGGTTGATCTCCTCGGCGGCGGCGATATGCATGGCCGTTGGGAAGGTGTCGTTGGAGGATTGAGCTTTGTTGACATCGTCGTTGGGGTGGATGGGTTTTTTGCTGCCCATGACCCCGCCGGCCATTTCGATGGCCCGGTTGGAGATAACTTCGTTGGCGTTCATATTGGTCTGGGTGCCGCTGCCGGTTTGCCAGATGGAGAGCGGAAAATGTTCATCCAGTTTGCCTTCGATCACTTCGTCGGCGGCGCGGATGATCCAATCGGCTTTTTCGGCAAAGGCCGGGTACAACTCTTTATTGGTCAGGGCGGCTGCTTTTTTGAGAATGCCTAGCGCCCGGATCATTTCGCGGGGGAAGCGGTCATGCCCAATTTTGAAGTGGATCAACGAACGGGCGGTCTGCGCCCCATAATATTTATCGGCGGGCACTTCAATCTGGCCCATTGTATCGGTTTCGATGCGGTATTCCATTAGTTCTCCTGTGAAAATAGTAATCAGATGTCAGTAGTCAGATAAGTTCTGCTACTCTGTTACCTTATTAGTGCATTTTATTGGCAAGTTAAAGATACACCGAGGTATGCCGGGCTAGTAGTGCTATGTGTCACTTTATGGGCAGTCAATTGTCATATTCTGGAAGAGGTAGTTTTTTAGGAAAACAATCACTTAAGATTCGTGTTGCGTCTTCCGTTTTTATTACGCAAGATGCAAGACGCAACACATTTGATCCTGACTTTAGGTTAACGTAATCACATAAAACTCTTCACGGTTAACCGGGCGGCCATACATATCAACAGCTTGGGTGCGTTCTGTGACCCGTTGGATGACGGCCTCCAGGTCTTTGATCTGGCTGGTATGACATTGAATGGCTTTGAGCTTGGTTTCGAGGACGGTAGTAATATCTACCCAACGGTTGGGCTGCAGTGAGCCGGCCAGGTAGACTTCTTTAACGGCATGCGGCTCCAGGCCGTCATACAACAGTTCGGGGTGGTACATACGGTTGCGGGCGGCAGGAAAAACGGCATCAATGGCTACTTCACCGGCAGCGCGGTGATCGGCGTGGTTGATATACATGCCTTGATAAAAGTAGCGGGTCGGGTCGAGGGTGATGATGGCTTCGGGCCGAAAGCGGCGGATTTCGGCCACCACTCGTTTGCGTAAGTTAAGGGTAGGCTGGAGTTCGCCGTCCGGCTCGTCAAAAAAGATAACTTCTTTAACCCCCAAAATAGTGGCCGCCGCTTGCTGCTCTTGCTGGCGGACAGCGACCAATTTTTCCGGGGTGAAGGTGGGGTCATCACTGCCTTTATTGCCATTGGTTAAAATAAGATAGATCACCTCGACCCCGGCGGCGCACCACAACGCAATCAGTCCGCCGCTAAAAAATTCGGGGTCATCAGGGTGGGCCATAATCACCATCGCTCGGCTGGGTGTGGGGGTTGACACAGAGACACCTCGGTTCAGTGGAAATAAAAAGCGGCTCGCTGAGGCAGCGCAGTCCGCTTTTTTTAGGTATTAGGCTGGGCCAGGGGCAAGCTTAGTGGCGCTGTTCGTCTAAATCGTAATCCCAATAGCCGGGGCCTTCGGTAAAATAGGCTGCATTGCGGGCAATATCAGCCTCGTATTCGGCTGGAACATCTTCTTCGGGGAAAATCGCTTCGGGAGGGCAGACCGGGACGCACGCGCCGCAGTCAATACAGGTATCAGGGTCAATCCAGAATAACGCGCCCCACTCCGGGTCGCCTTTTGGGCCGGGGATGATGCAGTCTACGGGGCAGACTTCAACACAGTCGCCCTCACGGGTGCAAAGCGCAGTAATTACGTGTGTCATTAAAATCCTCCTAGATTTTTTTGAATGTAGTGGAGCTAATTTATTTCGATAAAAATGGAGTGACCTTCGACGTGAACAGGATAAGTGGCAACTGCCTTAACCGCCTGGCCTCCACCATATTGTCCCGTTGTTACATCAAACTGGGCGCCATGCCAGGGACACGTGACAATGCGACCAAACAACCGCCCTTCTGCCAAGGGGCCGGTGCTGTGGGGACAGCGGTTACTGATGGCATAAAATTCGCCCTCCACATTGAACAGCGCAATCTCATGCCCTTTGGCTTTAACCAACATACCTTTACCCGGAGGCAGTTGGTGGGTTTGGGCAACTTTAACGGACTCGCTCATTTTTATTGAGCACAAATTTCACAAGCCCATTTTAGCCCCATCGCCAAAAATTGTCAACAGCTTTTAAGCCTAATTTGACCAGGAAGTTTAGCTCTGAAAATAATAGCCGGGTCAAGCTTGACCCGGCTATATCTTATTTATTTAACAAATTCCGAGCTTTGGCTAAAACAGACAAGATTTACAGGATTAACCTTTTGGTCAATTTTATCTTGTAAATCTTACCGTAGATCCTGTCGAGAAACAAAAAAACTCCGAACTGAGGTGTTTAGCAAAGCAACCTATTTCGCCGCGGCGTAATTTTTGGCAACTTGATCCCAGTTGACCACATTCCACCAGGCGGCGATGTAATCGGGCCGGCGGTTTTGGTAGTTGAGGTAATAGGCATGCTCCCACACGTCAAGCCCAAGAATCGGCGTGCCTTCGCAGTCGGCAATGGCTTTGCCCATCAGCGGGTTATCCTGGTTGGCCGTAGAGACCACTTCTAATTTGCCGCCGTTGACCACCAGCCAGGCCCAGCCGCTGCCAAAGCGGCCTACCCCGGCTTTGGCAAACTGCTCTTTGAAGCTGGCAAAGGAGCCAAACGTGGCATTGATGGCCGCGCCCAAATCGCCGCTCGGCTCACCCCCTCCATTGGGACTCATTAACTGCCAGAACATCGAATGGTTTAAGTGTCCGCCACCATTGTTACGGACTGCGGTGCGAATATTTTCAGGAACAGAATTTAACCCTTTGATCAAATCCTCGATACTTTTGCTTTGTAAGTCAGCCTGACCTTCTAAGGCCGCATTCAAATTATTGATATAGGCCTGGTGATGCTTGCCGTGATGAATTTCCATCGTCCGGGCATCAATATGCGGCTCCAACGCATTAGAAGCATAGGGCAGCGCAGGTAATTCAAAAGCCATAACTAAACACTCCTTTTTCTATAAAAAATTTATTGTTATTAAAGTTAGGCAGTTGAAACGACGAAGAAGAAATGGAAATTTGGAATGGAAGCAGTATTCTCTCAGGTGTAGGGGATGGTTATTATAGACATGGCCTTAAGGCTTGTCAAAAATTTTTAATCAAACCGCCTTTCTTGATAGGGAAATCCTTTTCTGTTACAATGCGGCCCTAATGAAGTTGACTGCAAGCAAAATTTGGTAAAGCCTGGAAGGTTGGAAGATTGGAAGGTTGGTAATATTTTCCAGCCTTCCAATCTTCCCAAATTATCGAGTTATATGGAGGAAGACATATGCGTGTTGTAATTATTGGCGGAGCGGGTCATGTAGGCACTTATTTAACGCCACGCCTGGTTGAGGCCGGGCATGAAGTGATTAACATCAGCCGGGGACAGCGCGGCCCTTATCAACCCCACGCGGCCTGGAAATTGGTGCAGCAGGTGGTGGCCGACCGCGAAGCCGAGGACAGGGCGGGGACTTTTGGCCAACGGGTGCAGGCGTTGCAGCCGGATGTGGTCATTGATATGATCTGCTTCACCCTGGAGAGCGCGCAGCAGTTGGTGGCAGCCCTCAAAGGGCAGGTGCAGCACTTTCTGCATTGTGGCACCATTTGGACCCATGGCCCCACCGTGCAGCCGCCGACCACAGAGGAACAACCCCGCCGCCCCTTTGGCGACTATGGGATTCAAAAAGCGGCGATTGAAGCTTATTTGCTCGACGAGGCGCGGCGCAATGGGTTTCCGGCCACCAACCTCCACCCTGGGCATATTGTCGGACCGGGTTGGGCGCCGTTGAACCCTGCCGGTCACTTCAATCCCCAAGTGTTTGCACAAATAGCCCGAGGCGAACCTATCACCTTACCCAACCTGGGTTTGGAAACCGTCCATCACGTCCATGCCGATGACGTGGCCCAGGCTTTTATGCAGGCTATCGCCAATCGCAGTGTGGCTGTCGGCGAGAGTTTTCATGTGGTTTCTCCGGCGGCGCTAACGCTGCGCGGTTATGCCGAGTCCATGGCGGCCTGGTTTGGTCAACCGGCTAACTTGCGATATTTGCCTTGGGAAGAATGGAAAACCACCGTTTCCCCGGAGGAAGCTGAGGCCACCTGGGATCATATCGCTCACAGCCCGTGTTGCAGTATTGCCAAAGCGCAGCGGCTGCTCGACTACCGGCCCCGTTACACCTCCTTACAAGCCGTTTACGAAGCAGTGACTTGGCTGCTTGAACACGGTGTGATTCGAACATAAGCCGAAAATCATCCTGAATACCCCCAAAATTTAATCTAATTGACGAGTTGAAACGGGTGCGGTACAATGCTGTTTCAAGAAAACGTCTTGCGTCTTGCGTAAAAAACGGAAGACGCAAGACGTATCACGCTTCACGCATCACTCTTGGAGGTTACTTTGATCAACCATACCTGTTTCAAATGCAAGCGCCGCTTTGAGTTGGACCCGGTTTTTGTGGGCTTTGAGTTAGGCAAGTTGAAAAAGAAAAATCCTAACTACTATCAGGCCATCTGTCCGGCTTGCCGGGCGATCAACAAGGTTTCGATCAGCCAGATGCAGGCCGATTTGGACGGTGTGGCCGAAGAGGTTAAGACGATGCTGGCCGAGCACGAAGAGAATCAGGCGAAGGCTAAAGCCGAGCAGCAAGCTAAGAATAGAGAAAAGGCCAAAGCTGAAAAGAAGTAAATGGATTTAACTCTTGCCGACCTGGAACAAGCCATCAAAGCCATCCACGCCACGCCGGAAAAGGTGGTGATTGAATTTGCCGGGGCCGGGGCGCAGGCGCTGGCCTGGCTGCACGGGGTGGCCGGCTCGTCGCGGACGGTGCTGGAAGCGACCGATCGTTATGTCGCCTCGTCGCTGATTAACCTGATCGGCTTCAAGCCGGAGCAGTTCACCTCGCCGTTGGTGGCGCGGGCCATGGCCACCAAAGCTTACATCCGGGCGCGCCAACTGGTCCCGCTGGACACGCCGGTAGCCGGAATTGGTTCGACCGCCACCATTGCCACCGACCGGGCCAAGCGCGGCGACCATCGCTGCTGCGTAGCGGTCTGCGATGCTCACGGCGTTACGTCTTATGCCCTGACCCTGTGCAAAGGCCGGCGGACCCGCCAGCAGGAGGAAAACCTGGTCAGCCTGCTCATTCTGCGGGCGGTGGCCGGAGTCTGCGGTGTGACCGGTCTGCCTGAGCCAACCTTACTGGGCGATGAAGCCTTTGTGGAGCATTTTGAGCCGATTGACCTGGTGGCCCGGCTGCTGGCCAATGAGGTGGGGTGGGTGGCTGTAGCCCCGAATGGCCGGATGACCACCGGCGAAATTTTGCCGCATGTGGCCCTGCTGCCCGGCTCGTTTAACCCTTTGCACCATGCCCATCAACAGTTAGCCAGGGTGGCCGCCCAGATTTTGGGCCAGGAAGTCTATTTTGAGCTGTCGCTGACCAATGCCGATAAAGCGCCGATCAGCTTGGAGGAAGCGCAGTCGCGGGTGGCCCAGTTTGCCGGCCTGGGCACGATTGTGCTGTCTCGCGCCCCGCTGTTTAGCCAGAAGGCCAAAGTTTTTCCGCACAGCGTCTTTGTGCTGGGCATAGATACGGTCGAGCGGCTGATTGACCCGCGTTTTTACCACAATGACCCGGCTGAAATGTTGGCTTCGCTCAAGCAGTTACGCACGGCCGGCTGCCGCTTTTTGGTGGCCGGGCGCTTGCGCGGCCATCACTTTCTTACCTTGCAAGATTTGGAACTGCCCAATGGCTATCGCGAATTGTTTGAAGAAATCCCCGATTTTCGCATGGATATCTCTTCCACTGCCATTCGGGAGGGGAGTGTGGGACACTAACAGGGTAACAGAGTTGCAGGGTAGCAGGGAATGAAAATGAGGCGAGGAGGCGAGGACACGACGACGGGAATCGCTTCGCCTCCTCGCCTCACGTGTCATCGCATCTTTATTTTAGGAGTGAATAACATTCAATGAGCCGCCAGGAAGAAATTTTAGATGGATTGTACGAAAACACCCTCGACGGCAACGCCGAGCCGGTTAAGGCGCTGGTCAGGGAGGGGTTGGAACTGGGCATGGAGCCACTGAGCATGCTCTTCGATGCGCTGATTCCCGCGTTGGAAGAAGTCGGCCGGCTGTTTGAACAGGGTGAATATTTTGTGCCGGAAATGTTAATTGCCGCCCGCGCCATGCAGGGGGCAATGGATATTCTCAAGCCGCTGCTGCTCTCAAACGCCGATGTGCAGATTGGTACGTTTGTCATGGCGACGGTCAAAGGGGATATTCACGACATTGGCAAGAATTTGTGCAACATCATGCTTGAAGGGGCCGGCTTCAAGGTGGTTGATCTGGGGGTCAACTGCCCGCCGGAAAAGTACATCGAGGCGGTGATCGCCCACAAAGCCGAAATTGTGGGCATGAGCGCCTTTTTGACCACGACGATGCCGATGTTCAAAAAGAACATCGAAGCCTTCAAAGAAGCCGGCCTGCGCGACAAAGTCAGAATCATGGTCGGCGGCGCGCCGGTAACGCAGGAGTACTGCGAGGTCGTCGGCGCGGACGGCTATGCCCCCGATGCCAGCTCGTGCGTGCGGCTGGCCAAGCAACTGCTGGCGGAGTTGAAAGAGAAGCAGGCGGCTTAGTTATTGTTAGGTCGCTGACCAGTTAGCAGAGTCAGTGAAGTTAGAAAGCTACCGACAAGAGGAATAGCATTTTATGCTTATCTTATACGATAGTGAAGGTAGAGCAAAAGAGCTTGAATTATTGGAGCCGGTTCTTGGTGAGGCTGAAACGAAAAACCTTTTAGGGTATGCCTATCAACTTCTCTCAAAACGTGGTGAACTTGACGCTGCCAACTTTTTAGCCAGGCTGAATTTTAAGTTAAGCAAAGGTACTAACCCTTTCAGAGATAAGTTTTCAGTACTTCATGCCGCCGTTTCTCTTGAGGAATACGAATATTTCCGTGAAAATATTGAAGGCGCAACAAATTATGATGCTTTAGTAGAATTTATTCGTCCTTTCGGGTTAATTGCTTCTACTATAACGGAGCTAGGTGTTTTTGTACGTTTTGTTACTTGTGAGATTGATTTGTCGCGTCCACCCACCACGAGTCCAAGTGCTAACCAAGCACTTTTTACGTTTCCAGATAGCTCAAAAATAACTTATGAGGGCTTAAATTTTCGGTCAAAAACTGAAATCAAAATTTTTGAAGCCCTGATAAGAAGAGGAGTATTGGTACTTCCTTTACCTGTTGCTGTAATGGGTGAAATGGGAAGATACAGAGAGCCGGACTTTATCGTTTTTTACAATGGAAAAGCTGGTATACTTGAAATTCATGGAGATAAGTGGCATCCCCCGGAGACTGCCGCTGATGAACATGAGAGACGCAGGACTTTTACAAGACTTGGCATAAATATCTATGAAATATTTGGCGCAGACCGTTGCTGGAAAAACCCCGATAAGGTAGTGGATGACTTCTTGCAAGAGTTCACAAGGTAATAAGCCAAAAACGCGGCCAACAACAAACGCGTCAAGCTGACGCCCCGAGTTTGCTTTTTATTGAGGGGGTTCTTTGCACTTTGGGGGAGTCCTTTAGATAAGGCTTCGTGAGCACAGTTTACGTGCAGGCGTTGGGCGGACTCCTCGCTAACCTTTTCAAATACCAATAACAAACTCGGATAATGTGATGACTGAACAACAAGAAGAACTAGAAGAATTGAAAGAAGTCACAATCTATACCGACGGGGGCTGTGACCCAAATCCAGGCCCAGGCGGTTATGGGGTAGTTTTGATTTATGGTAATCGTAAAAAAGAATTATCTGGCGGCTTTTGTCTCACTACAAATAATCGGATGGAAATATTTGCTGCCATTGCTGGATTAGAAGCCCTCAAATTTCCCTGTAAAGTAAAACTGTACAGTGACTCTCGATACTTGGTTGATGCAATGACCCTGGGTTGGGTCAAAAAATGGCAGGAAAATGGATGGTGGCGTACCAAGAAACAAAAAGCGATTAATATTGATTTGTGGGAAAAACTATTGACTCTGTGTGACAAACATCAAGTAGAATTTGAATGGGTTAAAGGTCACGCGGGGCATCGAGTCAATGAACGATGCGATGTGCTTTCAATGGAAGCGTTAAAACAGTCTAATCTTCCCACAGATGAAGGTTATGAACAACGGCCTGAAGATAATGGGGTGATCAAGATAACTTACGAAGGTCAACCCTGCCGGAAGTGTTCAACACCTGTTATCAAAAAAATACCACGTCGTAAGCAAAAATCTGGTCAAACGTATTATTATGAGTATTATTTTGAGTGTCCAAAATGTGGTACTATGTATATGGTTGAAGAAGCGAAACGGCGCTTTGAACCCCAAACTCTGTTTTAATCAAAAAGTCCGCCCACCGATGTAATACAGTTATCCAAGTAGCAGAACCTTAAAATTATAAAAGGAGGCACAGATAAAGGCCGAAAAAAGAGACAGCTTGAACTCTATGCCCCAAGAATAAACAGGAAGTTTTGACCCCAGCCCAGCTCAAAATGTTACGTCAATTGATAAAGGAATGGTTGGAATGAATGAAAAAGATTTTGCCAATCTGGTGGAAAGTATTAAACAAGCTGGACAGATAAAACGGGGTGAACTTGCCCCGGGTCGAGTATTCGAATTTAGTCCATTAGACATTAAAGCTATACGTGAGCAGTTTCATAAATCGCAACGGGAATTTGCTTATATGATTGGGGTAAGTGTCGGGACACTGCAAAACTGGGAGCAAGGCCGGCGAAAACCGGAGGGGCCAGCCAGGGCGTTGTTACAAGTGGCTGCTAAAAACCCTAAAGCCGTGATAGAAGCATTGGGGACGGGAGAATAAGTTGGCCTAAAGAGAAGCCGTGATAAGCGCCAAAAATTCAAAGAACACAATGCAAAAAACCAAACCCGAAATGACGGCCAGTGACGTCGTTGAGATAATCCAGCTTTTCAACCAGCACCAGATAAATTTTTATCTGGATGGCGGCTGGGGCGTTGATGCTTTGCTGGGAGAACAAACCCGGCCTCACGCAGATTTGGATATCGCGGTCCAGCACAACCTCTGCCGGCGTTTCGGTCTCCAAATTCCTGCGGAGCACGCAGAAATTCCTCCCTCTTCCATTTGACACTTATATTTTTTTGCCCTATAATAGTTTCGATTTCTTACGAAACTTTTGTTTTGTGAGATATTTCGAAAGCTACGCTGGAGTGGCCGGTGGGCAAAGAACATCGCCTGGCTGAACGAAGAAAAGATATTCTGGCGGTTTTGGAACAGGAAGGCCAACTTTCTGTTTTGGACTTGAGCGCCCGCTTTCAAGTATCCGAAGTAACCATCCGCCAGGATTTGCAAGCTTTGAGCCAGCAGGGTTTCTTGCTGCGCACCCGCGGCCGCGCCGTAGCCACCAGCGCCATGCCCGAATTTTCCTTCGATGTGCGGCAGCAGCAGTATTCAGCCCAAAAAGCGCGCATCGGCCAGGCCGCCGCCCGGCTGGTTAGCGCCGGCGACACCATTATCCTCGACGCCAGCACCACCGCTCAAGCCGTCATCCCCTATCTCAAAAATTTATCCGAACTCACCGTTATTACCAACGGACTTAAGGCCGCCCTCAGCCTGCTCGACGCGCCGCAGATTCAGGTCATTCTGCCCGGTGGTAATTTGCGCCGCGAGTCCATCTCACTCATTGGCCGGATGCAGGATGACCTGCTGGCCGGGGTCAATGTCCAATGGGGATTTTTTGGCGCGCGCGGTCTGACGGTTGAAGAGGGTCTGACCGATGTCAATCTCAACGAAGTTACCATGAAGGCGGCCATGGTCGCCCGCTGCCGCCGCGTAGTTGGGCTGGTTGACTCGCGTAAGTGGGGCAATGTGGCCGCCGCCACCTTTGCCCCCCTGGATCAACTGGACATGCTCATCACCGACTCTGACGTGCCCCAGGAAATGGTTTACCAACTCCGGCAGCGGCAGGTCGAGGTGGTGGTGGTGTAATGGGGAGATTGGAGATTAGAGATTGGAGATTATTAACCTGAATCTCCAATCTCCAATCTCTACTATCCTAACCTACTTATAGCAAGCAGAATTTATTATGGCTAACAACCCAATCCTTGAAATGACCCACATTAGTAAATCCTTCGCCGGGGTGCATGCGCTGCGGGACGTGCGGTTTGACCTGCAGCCCGGCGAGGTGCACGCCCTGCTGGGCGAAAATGGGGCGGGCAAGTCCACCTTGATTAAAATTATCACCGGGGTCCACCACCCGGATACCGGCGAAATTCGGCTCAACGGCCATGCGGTCACGTTTGCCAATCCCCTCGAAGCCCGCCAGCGGGGCATTGCTGCTATTTACCAGGAGCCAAGTCTCTTCCCCGATTTGGACATCGCCGAGAATATTTTTGTGGGCCGCCAACCGACCAGGACCGCTGGGCAGGTGGCCTGGGGCGACATGTACCGCGAAGCCACCGCCTTACTCAGTTCGTTGGGGGTGCAGCTCGACCCCAAAACAAAGGCCCGCAACCTGAGCGTGGCCCAGCAGCAGATGGTCGAAATTGCGCGGGCGCTGTCCATCCACGCCAAGATATTGATTATGGACGAGCCGACCTCCTCGCTGACCCTGGCCGAAGTGGCCGATTTGTTCCGCATCACCCGCCAACTGCGCGAAGCGGGCACGGCCATTGTCTTTATTTCCCATCGCCTGGAAGAACTGCTGGAACTGGCCGACCGGGTGACGGTGCTGCGCGATGGCGCTTATGTGGACACTCAGCCCATGTCGGAGGTAACTACAGCTCGGCTGATCCAGATGATGGTCGGCCGCACCCTGGATGATCTGTTCCCAAAAGTGGCGGTTGAACCCGGCCCAACCGTTTTGCAAGTCGAAAATTTAAGCCGGGCCGGTGTTTTTCAGAATATCTCTTTTGAGCTGCGCCAGGGCGAAATCCTGGGCATGGCCGGGCTGGTGGGCGCGGGGCGCACCGATGTGGCGCGGGCCATTTTTGGGATTGCCCCGGCCACCGGTGGCGCCATCAAAATCAACGGCCAGCCGGTCCACATTACCAGCCCCCAGCAGGCCATGAGTCTGGGGCTGGCCTACGTGCCGGAGGACCGGCAGCATCACGGCCTGGTGCTGCCCATGGCCATTTGTGATAACATCACCCTGCCCATTCTGGCGGAGTTTGCCCACGCCGGCTGGATGGATTACAGCAAAGAACGGCAAAATGCCCGGCAGGCCGCGTTGAAACTGGAAGTCAAAGCCGCCGGTATCTGGCAAAAGGCGCGCGAGCTTTCGGGCGGCAACCAGCAAAAGGTGGTGCTGGCCAAGTGGTTGAACACCCAGCCGCGTATTCTCATTCTGGATGAGCCGACGCGCGGCATTGATGTCGGCACCAAGGCGGCGGTACACGGCCTGATGAGCCAATTGGCGGCGCAGGGTATGGCGATTTTGATGATTTCGTCGGAGCTGCCGGAAGTGCTGGGCATGAGCGACCGCATTCTGGTGATGCGTGAAGGCCACCTGACCGGCCAGTTCAGCCGGGCCGAGGCCACGCAGGAAAAAATTATGGCGGCGGCTACCACAGCCGTCTATTCAATTCAGGGATGACATTATGACCAGACAAACCCTCAAAGCTGAGAAACCCGGCCTTTGGTTTACCCTGGCCGCCTCGCGCGAGTCGGGCATCATTGTTTTTATTGTCCTGCTGGTGATTTTGGTCAGCTTGCGCAGCGGCTCCGCCTTTTTGAGCTTTGATAATTTCCGCGATATTTTGCTCAATATCTCTATCCTGGCGATTGTGGCCCTCGGGCAGACGATGGTCATCATCACTCGCGGCATTGATTTGTCGGTCAGCTCAATCATTGGCCTGGTAGCGATGATGGTTGCTTTCACCATCAAGGCTAACCCGGAGCTTTCGCCGGTGCTGGCGGTGGTGCTGGGTATGGCCCTGGGTACGGTGCTGGGCAGCGTCAACGGCCTGTTGATTACGGCCGGTAAAGTGCCGCCGATTATTGCCACCCTGGGCACGTTGAGCATTTACCGGGGGGCGGTCTTTATGTACAGCCAGGGCACCTGGATCAACGCCTTTGAACTGCCGCAGCCGTTCAAACTGCTCTCAAAAGGCACGCCGCTGGGCCTGCCCAATCTGGTTATTTTTGCCCTGGTGGTGGCGGCTATTATTTACTATTTTCTCAATTACACCCGCCTGGGCCGCGATATTTACGCCGTCGGCAGCAACCCGGCGGCGGCTGAGGTGGCCGGTATTCGGGTGCAGCGCATTATTTTTATGGTTTATCTGCTGTCCGGCTTGTTGAGCGGTCTGGCCGGGGTGTTGTGGGCGTCGCGCTTTGAGTCGGCCCAAACCAATACCGCCCTCGGTTTTGAGCTGCAAACGGTGGCGGCCTCGGTGGTCGGTGGGGTCAATATTTTTGGCGGCAGCGGCACAGTGACCGGGGTGCTGTTGGGGGCGTTCTTGTTGGGCATCATCAACAACGCTTTGACCCTGGTGCGGATTTCGCCGTTCTGGCAGTTGGCGGCGCAGGGCTTGTTGATTTTGCTGGCCGTTGTCGTTGACTCCTTTATTTTGCGCCGCGTCCAGCGCACTTTGACTGTGAGGAAAACCGCATGACAACCCCTTTAATCTCCAAACCTGAAGGCGCGCCCGAAGCGTCCGCTCGCCTGCTCTCGACCCCACCCCGTTCGTTGGCCGCGTCGCTGCTGCGCTGGGAATGGTTTTTGGTCATCCTGATTGTCGTTGTTAGCTTTGTTAACAGCCTGATTTCGCCCTTCTTTTTGGAGGCCACCAACCTGTTCAGAACGGCTTCCGACTTTATGGAGTTGGGCCTGATGATGCTGCCGATGACCTTTATCATCATCACCACCGGCAGTGTTGATTTAGCCGTCGCCTCGACGCTGGGTATGTCGGCCTCATTTATGGGTTGGCTGTTCAACCTGGGCGTCAATATCTGGTTGGCGGCCGGCGCGGCTCTGCTGCTCGGCACGCTGGCCGGGCTGGTCAATGGCCTGCTGATTACCCGCATCAAACTGCCGGTACTGGTGGTCACCCTGGCGACGTTTGCCCTTTACCGGGGGATTGCCTATGTGCTGCTGGGCGACCAGGCCGCGCGCGGCTACCCGGCAGCCTTTACCTACTTGGGCCAGGGCAAGATAGGTGGTACGCCGGTGCCCTTTTCGATGCTCCTGTTTGGCGTGCTGGCGCTGGTTTTTGGCCTGGTGCTGCACAAAACTGCCTTTGGCCGCCAGTTATATGCCATCGGCAGCAACGAAGAAGCCTGCCGGTACTCCGGCGTGCCGGTTGACCGGATTAAACTTATTATTTTTACCCTGTCCGGCTTTATGGCCGCCCTGGCCGGGATTGTGTTGGCGGCCCGCTTTGGCAGCACCCGGCCCGACATCGGCACAGGACTGGAACTGGACGTAATTACGGCTACGGTGCTGGGTGGGGTTGACATCTCCGGCGGCACCGGCACGATGGTCGGCGCAGTGCTGTCGCTGGTCCTGATTGGCATCCTCCGTTTTGGCATGAGTCTGGTTAACATCCAGGGGCAGGTCCAGGGTATTGTCATCGGCCTGCTGCTGATTCTGGCAATTTTTCTGCCTCGGCTGGGCCGGTCCCTCGGCGGCGGCTTCAAGCTGAGCCGGGGCGCAGTGCTGGGCAGCGTCGTAGCCCTGGTGGTGGCCTTGCTCTTTGGCGGTTTCTTTTCATGGTCACGCAACCTGGTGTTGGTCACGCCCGAACCAACGCCGGCTCCGCCGACGGCCACGCCCTTGCCCGCCGTCGTGTTGAAACCGACTCCCACGCCGGTTGCTTTGCCGCCCACGCCCACCCCGCGCCCCTCGCCGACGCCGCTGCCGACGGCCACACCCGCTCCAACCACCGACGAAACCAGCGAAGCCCCAGCGGTCACGCCCACGCCGACCGAACCGCCCAAGCCGGTTGAGGAGATGATCGAGATTCCTGCTGGACCTTTCACCTTCGGCAGCGATGAGACCGAGCCAAATGAAAGTCCGGCTCAAACCCTGGAGTTACCTGCCTACCAGATTGACCGTTTTGAAGTAACCAACGACGATTTTACCCTGTTTGTCAATGCCACCGGCTACCAGACCGAGGCCGAAAAGAAGGGGGCCAAGAAAAATTGGCGCACCGAGGCTGAAGGAAATGGCAATCATCCGGTGGTCCGCGTTACCTGGAATGACGCCCAGGCTTTTTGCGCCTGGCTGGGCAAGCGCCTGCCGACCGAGCAAGAGTGGGAGAAGGCGGCTCGCGGCGAGCAGGGTAATCTTTTCCCCTGGGGCAACACCTTTGACGCCAGTAAAGCCAATTTGAAAGCCAGCGGTATTCGTGGTACAGTGGCGGTGGGCAGTTTCCCCGGCGGGGCCAGTCCCTACGGAGTAGAGGACATGGCCGGTAATGTTTGGGAATGGACGGCCGACCCCTACCAGGGCTACCCCGGCAGCAGTTATGTGGATGAATTCTACAGCGATGAGCTAAAAGTGACGCGCGGCGGCGGCTGGTTTGACGACGAGCCGCAGGCTCGCGCCAGCAATCGCTCGGCGGCCGCGCCCGACTCGGCCAATGATGATCTTGGCTTTCGCTGTGTGAAGTAAGAGGACCGCCGACGACCGACCGCTGATACCATACCCTTGTGGTACCGCCGGAACAGGCTGAAGGTGGTTGGTGGTGGGTGGTCTAAAATCGTTTACATCAAGGAGGATGATTTATTACAGAGGAGCGTCTATGCAAAAAACTGTAATCCAAAATCCAAAATCTAAAATCTAAAATCAATTGAGGAGAATCGAAAATGCTTAAAAATTTCAGTAAAATTCTATCCATTCTGTTGTTGGTAGCCTTGCTGGTTCCTACAGCAAGCATGGCCCTGGCCCAAGAGGCTGTAGCCTGTGATGAAGATTACAGCGTCCAGGCCGACGACTGGCTGAGCAAGCTGGCCGACAAATTCTACGGCGATGTATTGGCTTACCCGGCTATTTTTGAGGCGACCAATGCTGCCGCTGCCACTGACAGCAGCTATGCCACGATTGCCAACGCCGACCTGATCGAACCCGGTTGGAAATTGTGCATTCCCAGCGCCGAAGATGCTCAAGCGATGATGGGGGGCGCCGCAGCCGCACCGGCCGCCGAAGCTGCTCCGGCTGAAGCTCCGGCGGGTGGGGCCAACTATGTGCTGGTTCCTAAAAACCTGGGCAACCCCTATTTTGACGCGGCCAACAATGGCGCTCAAGCCGCCGCCGCCGAACTGGGGGTGACCGTAACCTATCAAGGCTCCGCCACCGCCGACGCCACCGAGCAAATCCAACTGCTCAACTCCTTGATTGCGCAGCAGGTGGACGGCCTGGCCGTCTCGGCTAACGATTCCGATGCGCTCCAGCCGACAGGCCAAGCCGCCATTGAAGCCGGTATCCCGGTGGTAAGCTGGGATGCGGCTATCGCCCCCGGCGGCCGGACGGTCCACATCAACCAGGCTACCGCCGAAGGCATTGGCCGCGGCCAGATTCAACTGGTGTCTGAACTCATCGGTGGTGAAGGTCAAATCGCTATCCTCAGCGCCACCTCCACCGCCCCCAACCAGAATGAGTGGATCAAGTGGATGAACGATGAGCTGACCAAGCCTGAGTATGCCAACATCGAACTGGTCGCCACCGTTTACGGCGACGACGACGACGAGAAGAGCTACAATGAAGCCCTGGGTCTGATGAAGACTTATCCAGACTTGAAGGCCATCATCGCCCCCACCACCGTCGGCATTGCAGCTTCGGCTCGTGCGGTTCAGGATCAGAATATGATTGGCAAAGTAGCTGTCACCGGTCTGGGTCTGCCCAGCCAGATGCGCGATTACGTCAAGAGTGGCGCTTGCCCGGCCTTTGCCCTGTGGAACCCTGAAGACCTGGGCTACCTGGCTATCTATACCCTGCATGCGATTGCCAGCGGCCAGATTGAAGGCAAGCCCGGCGACAGCTTTGAGGCCGGTAAACTGGGTTCGTACACCATTGACGACAACGGCGAAGTTCTGCTTGGCCCGCCCTTCGTTTTTGACGCCGAAAATATTGATAACTTCCAATTCTAAAGTTTTAGCATAAAATAGTTCCGGTGTGGCGCACAAGAATTGTGCGCCACACCCTTGCATACTTGATAATAAATTATGACGACTGAACTCCTCACCCAGCTCATTACCCTCTCTAATAATCTCGGCAACCCCCAAAATGACTATGTGATTTTAGGCGAGGGTAATACCTCGGTTAAAGTGGATGATGCATCCTTTTGGGTCAAAGCCAGCGGCGTCGAGTTGCGTACCGTCGGCCCCGAAGGATTTGTGCAAGTTTATTTTGAGCCTATTTTAGCGCTGCTCGACGGCCCGGATTTGAGTGATGAACAAGTCAGGCAGGCGTTGATTGCGGCTAAAGTAGACCCGCAGGCCAAAGGCCATCCGTCGGTGGAAACGGCCCTGCACGCTATGTGTCTTAAATTGGCCGGGGTCAGTTTTGTCGGCCATACCCACCCGACCGCGATCAACATGATAACCTGCTCTGCCGTTTTTGAGACCGCCCTGAGCGGCCGCCTCTTCCCCGATGAAGTCGTCCTGTGCGGCCCGGCCCCGGTGTTGATCCCTTACGTGGATCCCGGCCTGCCCCTGGCCCGCGAAGTGTATCGCCGCATCAACGCTTATATTGATACTTACGGCGAGCGGCCCAAAACCATTTACATGCAAAATCACGGCTTTATTGCCCTGGCCCCCACCGCCCAGCAGGTCGAAAATATCACGGCCATGGCCGTCAAAGCAGCCCGGATTTTGGTGGGAGCTTATGCTATGGGCGGTCCCCGCTTTATGACTCCCCAAGCCGTTGACCGCATCCATACCCGCCCCGACGAACACTACCGCCAGCGGGTGATTGGCAAAGGATGAGGCGAGGAGACGAAGATAGAAGATAGAAGATAGAAGATGGATGGATTGTTAACTGCTGGTCGGTAGTTAGTCAATGTCATTAAGTTAAGCAGCCTTTCGACCTGGCTCAGGGGAGCCTTCGCTCAAGATGCAGCAGCCTGAGTAGGCGAGCGAAGCGAACCGTATCGAAGGGTGCTGCGCTGTCAGCAGGTTTATTTTTGAAGGAAACACAGGCCATGGCCGATTTCAAAGCCTATCTGCTGGCCGAATTGGAAAGTACCAATCAAGGACCTGAACCGTAAAATGAACACCAAAATTGCTATCCTCGAAACAAACCTGAACAATTTCAATCCTACTATCCGCGCTGAAGCTTTGCATGAATTACTAACCCTGGCCGACCAGGGCAAAATCGAACTGCCCCCTCTGGCCGAAGTGGCCAACATGCACTGCCACACCTTTTTTTCGTTCAACGGTTACGGTCATTCGCCCACGTCGCTGGCCTGGTTGGCCCGGCGGCGGGGGATCAAGCTGTTAGGCAGTGTGGACTTTGATGTGCTGGACGCGGTGGAGGAATTTCTAACCGCCTGCGATGCTGTCGGAGTGCGTGGCAGCGCCGGCATTGAAACGCGAGTTTTTATCCCCGAATTTGCCACCCGCGAAATCAACTCGCCGGGTGAGCCGGGGGTGTATTATCATATGGGCATCGGCTTTACCTCCGGCCAGGCCCCGGCCTCTGTTGCCCCGATTCTGGCCGATATGCGCCGCCGGGCCGAAGCACGAAATAAGGATATGGTTGCCCGGATTAACGCCTACCTGTCGCCGGTGAGCGTGGATTATGAGCAGGATGTTTTACCGCTCACCCCACGCGGCAATGCTACCGAACGACACATGCTGCAAGCCTACACCCAGGCCGCTGAACGTGGCGCGTCCGATCCGGCAGCTTTCTGGGCCGGCAAGCTCAACCTGCCGCTTGACCAGGTGACCGCCCAGATAGGGGATAAGCCCAAATTTCAAAATATAATTCGGGCCAAATTGATGAAAAAAGGCGGGGTGGGCTATGTCCAGCCGGGTCCTCAAACCTTCCCCAACGTCGAGGAGTTTCACCAGTTTATTATCGCCTGTGGGGCGCTGCCCTGCGCGGCCTGGCTGGATGGCATGTCGGCGGGCGAGCAGGCCATTGAGGAATTATTGACCCTGCTGATTGATAAAGGCGCAGTCGCTTTGAATATTATCCCCGATCGCAACTGGAACATTGCCGACCCCGACCAGAAACGGGTGAAAGTGCAAAAGCTGTACGAAGTGGTCGAACTGGCCCAAAAGCTGGATTTGCCTTTGAACATCGGCACCGAGATGAACGCCTACGGCCAAAAGTGGCTGGACGATTTCGACGCGCCGGAACTGGCCCCGGTACGAGCGGCGTTTCTGGATGGCGCTTATTTCATTTACGGCCATACTATAGCCCAGCGGGCGCTGGGGCTGGGCTATCAAAGCGATTGGGCCGAGATCCATTTACCGAGCCGCCGCGAGCGCAACGAATTTTATGCTGCCTTGGGCCGGCGGGTCGAACCGGGCGTGGTGGGTCGAGCTAGACTGTCGCAAGTAAATACGGCTGCAAACCCGGCAGATATTTTGTCGCTTTTATGACCATCTTGACAATATCATTTTACCCCGATCTGCCGATATAGCCCGCCCCGCGATGAATCGCAGGGCTAAATAACGGCATCCGATTAAATCGGACTAAAGTCTTGGGATGAAGTAGCCCGATTAATCGGGCGCAGTTGGGTAGCCCGGCGAGTTCATCGCCGGGCGAACGCCGGAAAAAATAGGTGGTGGGGTCAAAATTTTTCCCGAAAAATGTGGCGTTGTCGAACTATCCTATCCAAATAGGTAAAGTTAAAGAGATATAATAATCAGGGGGAACTTTTGAAAATAAAACTTATAACCTAACCACATCAGAAGGAAACAACTATGTCTGACAAATTAAGCCGCTTTCGCCAGGCTACCGAAATCTCAAACACGAATCGTATGTGGCCGCTCTATGGCGCAGGTTTTGAAAATCTGGGCCGGAATGGCCAGCCAATCACCGCAGAGATTCCCTCTTACGGCCCCGATGAGTTATTAGTCCGCCACGATGCCTGCGGCATTTGCTTCTCCGACATCAAGGTCATCAATGCCGGGGAACAGCATCCGCGTATTTTCCGGGATATGAAAAAAGAGCCGGTGGTGTTGGGCCACGAGGTGGCGATGACCGTCGTTGGCGTGGGCGAAAACCTGCGTGACCAGTACAAGGTAGGGGACCGACTGATCATTCAGGCCGACATTTATTATCACGGGGTCAACTACGCTTACGGCTATATGATCCAGGGCGGTATGTCGCAATACAATGTGATTGATCAGCGTATCCTCAACGGAGATGACGGCAACTACCTTATCCCGGTCCAGCCGCAAACAGGCTATGCCGAAAGCGCCCTGGCCGAACCGTGGGCCTGTGTGATTGCCGCTTATCACCTTCGTTACCGGACCGGCCTCAAGCCCGGCGGGACCACCTGGATCATTGGAACCGCCGCCGCCAGAAATGACTATTTTTTTAGCGCCGGTTTTGATGAAAAAGCCCACCCCCAACGCATCGTTTTAACAAACCCACCGGCAACCCTGGCCAATCGCTTGAAAGAACAGGCCGCGTCGTTGGGGATTGAAGTGCAGGAAAGTTCGCTGGCCGCAATCCAGGCCGAAGTGCCGGGTGGGGCGTTAGCCTTTGACGATATTATCATTCTTGGCCCTGACCCTGACCTGATTGAAGCCGCCAGTCCTTATCTGGCCGATTTTGGGATTGTCGCCTTGATAGCCGATACACCGCTACCGCGACCGATCCAGGTGGATATGGGCCGGGTGCATTACAACCGCTGGACTTATGTCGGCGGGCCCGGGCCGGATATTGCGCGGGCCTACAGTGATCACAAAGTCCGCTCGGAATTAAAGCCGGGCGGCAAAACCTGGTTTGTGGGCGCGGGCGGGCCGATGGGCCAGATGCATGTGCAGCGGGCCGTCCAACTGCCCCAGCCGCCGGCGCTGCTCCTCTGTACCGATTTGGTTCAGGAGCGTTTGGACGCGCTGGAGGATATGTTGGGGGCGGAGGCCCGCGCTAAGGGCATCCACTTTGTCTGCCTATGCGTTCAGGACCCTGATTATCGGCAGAAGTTGGCTGAATTGGCCGGCAGTGGATTTGATGATATTATCGGGTTGGTGCCGGTTCCTCCGGTTATTAGCGAGTCGGCAGCCTATTTGGCCCGCGATGGGGTGATGAACGTCTTTGCCGGGGTTAAGCGCGGCACGATGGTCACGCTCGATTTGAGCGGCGTCTACTTGGATAACAAACGGTTCATCGGCCACACCGCCTCCACCATTGAAGATTTGCGGCTGATGCTGCGTGAAACCGAAGCGGGCCACCTTTCGCCCAACCGCTCGGTGGCGGCGATTGGCTCGCTTGAAGCGGCCAAAGAGGGCTACCTGGCCGTGCGTGACGCCAAATTTCCGGGCAAGGTGGTCATCTTCCCCCAAATCAAGGATTTTCCGCTGACCGCCTTGCCGGAGTTAAAAGAGAAACTGCCCACCGTCTACGCCAGGTTAAAAGACGGCCACGAGTGGACGGTTGAGGCAGAGGAAGAATTTTTGGAATTAATGTTGCCGTAAGAAATCGGGACTCACGGACGGAAAGAAACACGGACGTTTAATAAAATATGACAGCGCTGCGGTATCGAGAACTAACCTACCGGCTTCGGGGATTGATCTTTGAGACACGTAAGAAATTGAAAACAGGCTGGTCTGAGGAGATTTATCATCAAGGGTTAGTTCAATTACTGCAAGAGCAAGATATACCTGTTGAGTTTAAGCCACGAAAGGCTATTATCCATCGTGGCGTTGAGGTTCACCTCTTTGAATGTGATTTGATAGTTTGGGACCTTATAATTTTGGAGTTAAAGGTATTGCCGTTCACCACCTTTGCGCCAGCACATTATGCTCAATTGATTCACTACCTGAAATGCTGGGGTAAAGATTTGGGGTTATTGGTCAACTTTGGTTCAACTCGGGCTCAGATTGAGAGAGTGGTTTGGGATGAACCTGTGCTGGAAATATACCAGAATCACGACCCAATTATACCCTATATGGATGATAAGGATCGGGTATATCTGCGCCAAGTCTGTCAAAGCATTCTGGATATTGGCCGGAAATACGGTCTTGGTTATCCTGAGACAATGTATCGGAAAATTGCCGAAATTGAAATCAGACATAGGGGGCTTAACTGTCAGGCTGGAGTTCAGATACCTGCAAAACTAGGTGATCAAATTCTAGCTCAATATACAAGTGATCATTTGTTTATCGAGAACAGTTGTCTGCTTAACATACGCTCGTTGTTAGACTTTCCAACCCAGTACGACTTTGCCCGAATTAAAACTTACCTCAATAATCTTGGTCTCAAGTTTGGCCTCATTGCCAATTTTGGTAAAAAGCAATTGCAGATCTATGGAGTTAGTCCTGAATGAACCTGTTCAAAAGTCATCAACAAAAATTGTCTGTGTTCGTTTCCGTCCGTGACTCAATCTCGATGTCAGGTTCTTATAACAGGGAGGAAATATGACAGGAATGCTAGAAAACCGAATCGCCCTCGTTACCGGCGGAGCGCAGGGATTGGGCCAGGCGATTTGCCAGCGCCTTGCTGCCGAAGGCTGTCACGTGGTGGTGGCCGATTTGAACGAAGAAGCCGCCGCCACCACCGCTGCTGAAATTGCCGCGACCACAAACCGCCAAACTTTGGCCGTCAAAGTGGATGTGACCGATGAGAGCCAGGTGGAAGCGATGGTGGACCAAACGCTGGAAAAATTTGGCCGGCTGGACATCGCCGTATCCAACGCCGGGGTGCTCATCGCCGAGGAAATTACCGAGTTTCCGGCGGAAAAATGGCGGGTGGTCATGAATGTCAATTTGTTTGGCTATTTTCTCACCGCCAAACACGCCGCCCGGCCGATGAAAGCGCAGGGCAAAGGTGCGATTATTCAAATCAACTCCAAATCGGGTAAAAAGGGCAGCTTTAAAAATTCGGCTTACGCCGCCAGCAAATTTGGCGGGATTGGCCTGACCCAAAGCATCGCCCTCGACCTGGCCGAGTTTGGGGTGCGGGTCAACGCCGTCTGCCCCGGCAATTTGCTCGACTCGCCGCTGTGGGTAAACTCCTTGTACAGCCAATACGCCAAAAAATGGGGCATCACCGAAGCCGAGGTGCGCCAGAAATACGTGGACCAGGTGCCGATGAAACGCGGCTGCACCTACGAAGATGTCTGCAATGTGGTGGTCTTTTTGGCTTCGGATCAAGCCGGCTATATGACCGGTCAGGCCATCAATGTGACCGGCGGCCAGGAGATGCGCTAGTTCGACCGCCGACCGCTGACCGCCGACCGCCGCCGGTGTGACTGGTCCTTAAAATCTTTCGCCGGGATTGGGGGATTTGGGGATTTTTTCTATTTTTAATCCCCCAAGGCCCTGGGTCTACAAGATGGGATTTTAACACAGAGGGCACAAAGAAGGCACAGAGACCGCAGAGTTTCTCAGTGAACTTTGTGTCTTCTCCGTGTGCTCTGTGTTCCATTCTCCTTCTTCCCATTAAGTGAACCCAGTGCCATCCCCCAATCCCGGCCCCATAGTTTTCTCAAGGGGGAACCAATTTACATGGGGGATAAATTAAACACATACCGCCGGGCCGCCGAGTTGGGCCGGGAAAATCGCCTGTGGCCTTTGTACGGCGCAGGCTTTGACAATCTGGGCCAGGATGGCCAGCCCATTACGGTAGACATCCCGACCTACGGCCCGGATGAACTCCTGGTGCGGCACGACGCCTGCGGGATTTGCTTTTCTGACATTAAAGTGATCAACGCCGGCGAGGAGCATCCCCGCATTTTTCGGGATATGAAAAAAGAGCCGGTAGTGCTGGGTCACGAAGTCACCTTAACCGTCGTCGGAGTTGGCGAGAATTTGCGCGAGCGGTACAAAGTGGGGCAGCGGTTCATCGTTCAGGCTGAAATTTATGTCAATGGGGTGAACTTGGCTTACGGCTACATGCTCCAGGGCGGCATGTCGCAGTACAGCGTGATTGATGACCGGGTGCTCAAGGGCGACGACGGCAATTATCTGCTGCCCGTCCAGCCGGAAACAGGCTACGCCGAGAGCGCCCTGGCCGAACCGTGGGCCTGTGTCATTGCCACCTATAACCAAACCTATCGCACCGGGCTGAAACCGGGCGGTTTCACCTGGTTAATCGGCACGCCTGACAGCAGAGATGATTATTTTTTTAGCGCCGGGATGGACGATCAAAACCATCCGGCCCGATTGGGTCTGACCGATGTGCCGGAAGCCTTCGCCGCCCGGCTGCGGGAACAGGCCGCCCGCTGGCAAATCGAGGTGGTTGAGATTCGGTTGGACCGGCTGAAACTGGAAGATGATCGGCTGCGGCACGAGCCGGGCGGTCTATTCCTTGACCCGTTACCGCCGGCGTTTGACGACATCATTGTGTTGGGTTCCGACCCGAATTTAATCGAAGCGGTAGCGCCCCACCTGGCCCACTTTGGCATTATTGCCATTGTCACCGATACTCCCCTCCCTCGACCCGTGCAGGTAGATATTGGCCAGGTTCATTATCACCGCTCCCTTTACATCGGCGGTTCTGGTTCCGATATTGCCGGGGTGTACAGCCGCCAGCCGGTACGCTCTGAGTTGAAGGCCGGCGGCAAAACCTGGCTGGTTGGCGCGGGTGGGCCGATGGGCCACATGCACGTTCAGCGGACGCTGCAAATGGACAATCCCCCGGCCACCTTGCTCTGCACGGCCTTGACCTGGCACCGGCTGGGCACGATTGAGAGTGAATTTGGGGCCAGGGCCGTCGCCAAAAACATAGATTTTATTTGCCTCAGCGCCGACGCCGAAGATTACCAGGAGCGGCTGGCCGAGGTTGCCGGGGAGGGCTTTGACGACATTATTGTGCTGGCTCCTTCGGTGGTCGCCGTGGCCGATGCGTCTAATTATCTGGCTCAGGGTGGGATGATGAATGTTTTTGCCGGTTTGAAACGGGGTACGATGGTCACCTTGGACCTGAACCTGGTCTGCCAGCGTGACATTCGGATTATCGGCCATTCCGGCTCAACCATTGCCGATTTACGGTTGATGCTGGATCAAGTGGAAAGCGGGCGGCTGTCACCCAACCACACGGTAGCGGCGGTTGGCTCGCTCGAAGCGGCCCGCGCCGGGTATTATGCCGTGCGCGATGCCACGTTCCCCGGTAAAATTGTTATCTTTCCGCACATCAAAGAGTTTCCACTGACGCCGCTGGCCGAGTTGAAAGACAAGCTGCCCACCGTCTATGCTAAATTGAAAGAGGGCCGGGAGTGGACGCTTGAAGCCGAGCAAGAGTTTCTGGAGCTGATGCTGCCATAAGTTTCCAGCCTTCTTGTTCCCCATTCGGTTGGAGCAGCAGAGGGCCGAAAGGGAAAACCGATGAGATTTTCATTAATGCCTCCGCGTGATCAAATTGTTACCTTGATGGAACGGATATATGGCAACGGGATGACCACCACCTCTGGCGGCAATCTCTCCATTTTGGATGACAATGGCGATCTTTGGATTACACCGGCCGGGATTGATAAGGGCCGGTTAACGCCCGAAGATATTATTTGTGTTAAACCTGATCACCAGGCTGAAGGCAAACATGCCCCTTCTTCGGAGTACCCTTTTCATCGCACCATTTATGAACGCCGGCCTGACATTCGCGCTATTGCCCATGCTCATCCTCCGGCGCTGGTTTCTTTTAGTATTGTCGGCCAGATACCCAATCCTCGGATTATTCCGCAAGCTTATCATGTCTGCGGGGCAGTCGGTTTTGCCCCCTACGCCACACCAGGCACCTGGGAGTTAGGCGAAAACATCGCCGCTACCTTTGCCCAGGGCTTTAACGTCATTTTGCTGGAAAATCATGGTGTGGTAACCGGCGGAGTCGATCTGCTGGAAGCGTTCCAACGGCTGGAAACACTCGATTTTTGTGCCCGCACCCTCATTCAGGCCAGTGGACTGGGGCCGGTACAATCTCTCACCGATGCCCAAATCGAGCTGTTTTATGGGCGTGACAACCGCTGGCCTGAGTTTACCCCGGAATCGGCCAGCAGCCAGGAACGGGAACTACGCAAGCAGATGGTCCAAATTGTCCATCGGGCTTATGAGCATCGCTTGATGACCAGCACCGAGGGCACTTTATCGGCCAGAGTTGACCCGCAATCCTTTTTGATCACCCCCTACGGGGTTGACCGGAAATATTTAGGGGTTGAAGATGTCGTGCTGGTCAAAGAAGGCCGGCGAGAACAGCATAAACTGCCCAGCCGGTCGGTCTTATTGCATCAAATCATTTATCGAGACCACCCCGAAGTGGGTTGTATTATCTCGGCTCAATCGCCGAATGTTTTGGCCTACAGTGTGGCGGCCCGACAATTTGATACCCGGACCATCCCCGAAAGTTATATTCTCTTGAGAAACATTCCTATCATCCCTTATGAGCAGCTTTATACCACGCCTGAAGCTGTTTCAGCGGTGCTGTCTAAGGAGACCCCGGTTATCTTGGTGCAAAATGATGTGGTGTTGACGACAGGAGCCAACGTGTTACAGGCTTTTGACCGGCTTGAAGTGGCTGATTTTAGCGCCAAAGCTTTGGTCAATTCATTACGAATAGGGGAACTAAAGCCGATCAGCGAAGAAGCGGTTAAAGATTTGGAGACTAAGTTTCTGTAGTGACAAGGTTAAAAGTTTTAAGGTTGGTAGCTCAAAAATAATAGATTCGTTCTTGACAAGCGGGATTTTTTGTGTTACTCTCTGGAAAGTAACCGCTTACGTAAGCGGTTACGTAAAGTGTTAATTACTGTGCTACGAGGATGTAGTTTCTAAATGGCTAGAGTAAATATTAGAGACGTAGCTGATCGAGCGGGAGTTTCTACCGCTACCGTCTCGCATGTAATTAACCAGACCCGCTTTGTGAGCGAAGAAACTCGCCGCAGGGTCTTAGAGGCTGTTGAACTCCTCAATTATCACCCCAGCACTATCGCCCGTGGCCTGGCCACCAAATCTACCCAAACTATTGGTCTCATCATTTCTGATATCACCAACCCTTTTTTTACGGCTGTGGCCCGAGGGGTTGAAGATGAATTTAATCAACACGGCTACCACACCATCTTCTGCAACACCGATGAAGACCCCGCCCGTGAAGATGAATATCTCCGCCTGCTGTTTGCCCACCAAATTGATGGTTTAATTATTGCGCCAACTGGCGTCCACTCCGAGCGTCTCATCCGCATGGCCGAGGCCGAAGTACCCATTGTCTTGCTGGACCGCAGCGCGCCTGGCATCACTGCCCCCCTGGTTGGAGTTGATAACGAAAATGGGGCCTATCAGGCCACCCGCTACTTAATCGAGTTGGGCCATCGCCGGATTGGGATTTTGACCGGCCTGGAAACTATTTCTACCCTGGCCATGCGCGTTAATGGCTATAAACATGCGTTGCAAGAAGCCGGCCTGCCTATTGACGAGGCCCTGATTGTTCGGGCCGACCCCCGCTTTCACAAAAACCAGCTCTATCTGGCGGAATTGTCCCTGTTAGACTCTATTACCAACCTCCAAATGACGCCGAGCGCCTTTCTGGCCCTGCAAAAACTGTTAGATCTGCCCGACCGCCCTACAGCCCTTTTTGTAACCAACAACCAAATGACATTGGGTACTTTGCAGGCCATGCGCCAAAGAAAGTTGCGCTGTCCAGAGGACATCTCGCTGGTTAGTTTTGACGATCACGATTGGGCGCCGCTTTTTATGCCGCCCCTAACGGTAGTTCGCCAGCCTACTTATGAACTGGGCCAATGGGCCGCCAAACTGTTGCTGAAGCTTATCAGCCATCAGCCCTTTGAAACGCCGGCTCCGTTACCCGTGCAATTGGTGATTAGAGAATCGTGTCGACAATTGTTAAACGTAAATCATGATTCTTTAAACCTGGCCCTTGAAATGTAGTCTTATTGAAAAGAAATAGGTTGCTTTGACAATTTAGGGGATAATCTATGGCTGAAACTTTAGTTTTAATGGAAGGGATAGACAAGAGCTTTCCGGGTGTCCACGCGCTTAACCAGTGCCGGTTTGAACTTTGGGCCGGTGAGGTGCATGCCCTGGTGGGTGAAAACGGGGCCGGCAAATCTACCATGATGAAAATACTCTCCGGTATCTATAAAAAAGATGCCGGGCGTATTCTCTACAAAGGCCGAGAAGTCGAAATTCCCAATCCGCGGGCGGCTCAACTCTTGGGCATTAGCATGATTCATCAAGAACTCAACCTGATGCCCCATCTCACCGTGGCCCAAAACATCTTTATTGGCCGTGAGCCGCGCCAGATGGGTATCTTTTTGGAAGAAAAAGATATCAATCAAAAAACCCAAGAATTGTTAGATATGATGCATCTCAAGTTGGACCCGCGCACCAAAGTAGCCGATTTAACGGTGGCCAAACAGCAGATGGTTGAGATTGCCAAAGCTTTATCCTTCAATTCCGAAGTGCTGATTATGGATGAGCCAACCGCCGCTCTGACCGAGGCGGAAATAGCCGAACTTTTCCGTATTATTCGCCAACTTCGGGATAAGGGCGTCGGCATTATTCATATCTCGCACCGCCTGGAAGAGCTAAAGCAAATCTCCGACCGGATTACGGTGATGCGTGACGGGCGCTACATTGATACTGTTTTCACCCCGGAAACGACGATAGACAAGATTATCAGTATGATGGTCGGCCGTACCATTTATGAATCCGCCCCTGAAGTTCCCGAAGATGCCAATCAAGAAACTGTGCTGGAGGTTAGGAATCTCAACCGGGGCCGCGCCCTTAAAGATATTAACTTCAAGCTCAAACGCGGCGAAATTCTGGGCTTTGCCGGGCTGATGGGGGCCGGGCGCACCGAGGTAGCGCGGGCTATTTTTGGGGCTGACCCCATTGACTCCGGGGAAATTTATATTCAGGGCAAAAAAGTTCAAATCAAAAGCCCACTCGATGCGGTTAAGTATGGGGTTGGCTACTTATCCGAGGACCGCAAACGCTACGGCCTGGCCCTGGGCATGGATGTAGAAACGAATGTTGTCCTGGCTTCCTTTAAAAAATTCTTAAGATCATTTGGGTGGGTCCAAGAGTCCAAAACTCGCTCCACAGCAGAGCATTTTGTCAAGGCGCTTGCTATTAAAACACCAAGTTTGCAGCAGCAGGTTAAGAATCTTTCGGGCGGCAACCAGCAGAAGGTGGTTATCGGCAAGTGGCTCACCGCCGATACCGACATCCTCATCTTTGATGAACCGACACGCGGCATTGATGTGGGGGCCAAGAGCGAGATTTATCACTTACTCAACGATTTGGCCCGTCAGGGTAAATCAATTATTATGATTTCCTCGGAACTACCCGAAATTCTGCGCATGAGCCATCGCATCGTGGTGATGTGTGAAGGCCGCATTACCGGCGAACTGGATAGCGCCGAGGCTACTCAAGAAAAGATCATGACTTATGCCACCCAACGGGGAGGCATTGTCAGCGTTAATGGTCCTGCCTCAACTCTTAATTAAAGGGAGTGCTTAAACTATGGAAATTGGAGTCGCCCAAAAAAGATCACTGGTTCGTTCAGATGCCATGCAGAAATTGCTGGCTTTCGGCGCCTTGATTGTCTTGTTTGTTGTCTTCTCAGTGGCTTCACCCAACTTCTTTCAATTTAGCAACATTGTAGGTATCTTACTGGCCACCGCGGTGAACGGGGTGCTGGCCTTGGGCGTCACCTTTATCATTGTCACTGGCGGGATTGATCTGTCGGTCGGCACGGTCATGACCCTGTCGGCGGTAATGGCCGGTGTATTCATCACCTTCTGGGGGCTGCCGGTGCCTTTGGGCGTCCTGGCCGGACTAATCACAGGTGGATTATGTGGATTAGCCAACGGGCTAATTATCACCCGTATGAAAATTCCGCCCTTTATTGCAACGCTGGGCATGATGATGATTGCCCGCGGGCTGGCCCTGGTCATTTCCGGCCTGACGCCGATTTATTTCAATGATGCTCCCTCTTTTACCAATATTGCCATGGGGTCTGTTTTGGGCGCTGTCATTCCGGGTTTTGAAATTCCCAATGCCGTATTGATTTTATTCCTGGCCGCAATCATCGCCGGTCTGATCCTGTCAAAGACGATTTTGGGCCGGTATACCTTTGCCCTGGGCAGCAACGAAGAAGCCACCCGCCTCTCCGGGGTTAATGTGGCTGCCTGGAAGACGGCGGTATATACCCTGGGCGGCCTGTTCAGCGGCCTGGCCGGTGTTTTGATTGCCGCCCGTCTTAACTCAGCCCAGCCCTCTTTGGGGGCAGGGTATGAGCTTGATGCTATCGCTGCTGTTGTGATTGGCGGCACCTCGCTAAGCGGCGGCGAAGGTACTATTCTGGGTACGATTATTGGCGCATTTATTATTAGCACCCTGACCAATGGCCTGCGGATTCTCTCGGTGCCGCAGGAGTGGCAGATCGTCATTACCGGCGTTATTGTCATCACCGCCGTGTACCTGGATATCCTCCGCCGCCGCCAAAGAGCATAGGACTCGTCCGTGAATAACTTTGCATTTTAGAAGATTAGAGATGGGAGATTAGGAATCTCCCATCTCCAACGAAACGCCAAAGTTATTTTAAGACAACTCCATTGGGTTAATTGCTCCTCCGGGAGCTTAACAATATACTAAATTTTTTTAATAAGAAGAGGAGATTTGTTATGCAAACCAAAAAGCTGTTCTTTCTTTTGGGCCTACTGGTAGCCGTGCTGCTGGTAGCCGCCTGTGGCGCTCAACCGGCGGCTCCGGCTGCGCCCGCCGAAGAGTCGGGCGGAGAGAGTGCCGCGGCTCCGGCAGAATCAACCGGGGCCAAACCCTACATTCCGGTGATTTCCAAAGGTTTCCAGCACCAATTCTGGCTGGCAGTGAAGCAAGGCGCTGAGCAGGCAGCCAAGGACTTCAACGTTGACATTACTTTTGAAGGCCCCGAAAACGAGTCGCAGGTTGACAAACAGATCGAAATGCTGCAAGCAGCACTCGACAAGAAGCCGGCTGCGATTTGTTTAGCCGCGCTGGACAGTACCGCCGTGGCTCCTCTGCTGGAGAAGGCCAAGGCAGCCAATATCCCGGTGGTTGGCTTTGACTCCGGCGTGGACAGTGATATTCCCGTCACCACCGCAGCCACCGATAACATCGCCGCCGCCGGGGCCGCGGCTGACAAAATGGCTGAACTGATCGGCGGCGAGGGCGAAGTAGCCGTCATCGTCCACGACCAGACCAGCCGCACCGGCATTGACCGCCGGGATGGCTTTGTCAAACGAATTGAGGAAAAGTATCCCAATATCAAGATTGTTGATATCCAATACGGCGGCGGCGACCATCTGAAATCCACCGACCTGGCCAAGGCCATCATCCAGGCCCACCCCAACCTCAAGGGTTTCTTTGGGGCTAACGAAGGTTCGGCCATCGGCGTGTTGAACGCGGTCAAAGAGCTGGGCAAAGAAGGCCAGATTGTCGTCATCGGTTACGACGCCGGCAAGCAGCAGAAGGACGCGGTTCGCAGCGGGGTGATGGCCGGCGCCATCAGCCAGGATCCGGTCTCGATTGGCTACAAGTGTGTTGAGTCTGCCGTCAAGGCCCTCAAGGGCGAAGAACTGCCCAAGATCATTGACACCGGCTTCAAATGGTATGACAAGACCAATATGGACAATGAGGAGTTCAAACCTCTGTTGTACGATTGATCCACTCGATTTAACTTTTTAGCTCAAAAAAGGGGGCTGTCCAAAACTAAAAGGACAGCCCCTTTTAGGGATACCACCTTTAATTTTGGATTAAGAATCGGGCATAGTTCAGATTGACATTCGTAAAACGTAATGATTTGCTGACAATTAGCCGTTACGTTTTACGTTTTACCTGATAAAAAGTGGCGATCTAAGCGAAATCCAAAACCCGGAGCGTTTGTGTCACAAAAACAATTCATCCTGGCGCACGATCTCGGCACGACCGGCAACAAGGCTACGCTTTACGATGCCGCCGGCCATTTGGTCAGCAGCGCTTTCGCCGGTTACTCCGTCGAATATACCCAAACCGGCTGGGCCGAACAAAACCCGGAAGATTGGTGGCAGGCCGTCTGTACCTCGACCCATAAATTATTAAGCCAGGCTCAGGTTGGACCCGCCGAAATTGCCTGTATTGTCTTCAGCGGCCAGATGATGGGCTGTGTGCCGCTGGATAAATCAGCCCGGCCGCTGCGGAAGGCCATCATTTGGGCCGACCAGCGGGCGGTGGCTCAGGAAAAATGGTTGAGCGAGCGTGTTCCCCCCGACGAGCTCTACCGCATTACCGGTCATCGGCTCAGTGCTTCCTATACTATCTGCAAGATTTTGTGGCTGCGCGACCACCAGCCGGATGTTTTTCGATCTACCCACAAATTTGTCCAGGCCAAAGACGCCATGGTGGCCCGCCTGACCGGTGAATTTGTAACCGACCACTCGGATGCTTCCAGCACCAACTTGTACCATTTGAAACGGGGCGATTGGTCGGAGCGACTTCTGGAAGCGGCTCAACTCGACCCAATTCAACTACCGGCCCTGCGTCGCTCGATTGACATAGTGGGCGAAGTGCGGGCCGACGTTGCCGCCGAAATCGGCATTGCCGCCGGTACGCCGGTGGTGATAGGGGCTGGTGATGGCCTCTGCGCTGCCGCCGGAGCCGGGGTGGTCGCTGAGGGTGACGCCTATAATTATGTGGGCAGTTCCTCCTGGATTGCCCTGGCGACCGGCAAGCCTATCTACGACCCGGAACAAAAAACTTTCTGTTTTGCTCATTTGGTGCCCGGCATGTTCAGCCCTTGTGGTACAATGCAGGCCGCTGGGGCTTCGTATCAATGGGCGCGCGACCAATTGGGCGTAATCGAAACAAAGGCTGCCGCAGCTTTGGGCCTCAGCCCTTACGAATTGCTAAATCTCAACGCCGAGAAATCGCCGCCGGGAGCCAATGGGCTGTTATTTCTGCCCTATCTGCTGGGCGAGCGCAGTCCCCGCTGGAATCCGCGCGCGCGCGGCGGCTTCATCGGTCTGACCATCCGTCATAACCGGGCTGATATGGTAAGAGCGGTTTTGGAAGGGATTACCATGAACCTGCGGGTTATCCTCGACGCTTTTACCGGGCAAGGGGCAGCCATTCGAGCTATGCGGATCATTGGCGGCGGGGCGCGGGGACGTTTTTGGAACAGAATTATGGCCGACATTTACGGTCTGCCGGTGCAGCGCCTGGCCATTTTGGAAGAAGCCACCTCGATGGGCGCAGCCCTGGCCGGCGGCGTCGGGGTGGGCCTCTACCCCGATTTTTCAATGGCAAAAACGATGAATGAGGTGGTTGAGGTGGTCGAGCCAGACTCGGCAACTCAAGCCACTTATGCTAAACTTTACCCCATCTTTGAGGCCGCTTACCACGCCTTGACCCCGATTTACGATATGCTGGCCGAGGCAGATGCGTAAAACGTAAACGTAAAACGTAATGAGCGCTTTGTTGATAAATCATTACGTTTTACGCTTCACGTTTTACAGTTGCAAATAGCTTTGGGCTGTTAGAAAATGCAAATCCAAACCGTCACCGGGTTGATTCCCGTCGAAAATATCAAAGTGGCCGATGGACACGGCCATGTCTGGATTAGTCCGCCGGAGGGGGTAAAACCTGACGCGCGCCTGGTTCTGGACAACGCCCGCCTTATCGAGGCCGAACTGAAGGATTTTCGCTCGGCGGGCGGCGACACCATTATTGATTGCCAGCCGGGTGGCTGTGGACGCGATGCCCGTATGCTGGTCAAACTGGCCGAGGCGACTCAACTTTATATTATGGCTGTCACCGGCTACCATCTCCAGCGTTATTATCCCTCCGGCTATTGGCTCTGGTCGGCTTCTGAGGAGGAGGCCGCTGCTTATTTTATCGAAGAAATTGTCGGCGGCATGCGTGAAACGGATGGAGCAGTTCCGGCTACGGCCATCAAGGTGGGTTACGATGGCACGTTCAAAGAACAGAATCGGGTGCTGCTGGAAGCCGCCGCCGAAGCGGCCCATCAAACCGGCGTGCCGCTGCTGTTCCACACCGAGGAGGGCCAAAACGTAGAGGCGCTGCCCCTTTTTTTTGAGGACCGGGGGGTGTCCAGCCGGCGGCTCTATTTTTGCCACATGGACAAACGCCCCGATTTAGGACTGCACCGGGAATTAGCTCAGGCCGGGGTGCTGTTGGGCTATGATACCTTTATTCGCCCCAACTATAAACCGGAGAAAGGGGTCTGGCCGCTGCTGACAGAGATGGTCCGGCAGGGGTGGGGGCGAAGTATTGCCATCGGTTTGGATATGGCTGCCAGTTCCCGGTGGCGGCACTATCAGGGCCAGCCGGGGCTGGTGGCCCTGCTTGACCAAATTATTCCCCGCCTGCGGGTCGAGAATATTGACGACGCCATCATTGACCGGCTGATTGGGCCAAATGTAGCAGAACATCTGGCGAAAGCGGGGATTGGAGATTAGAGATTGGAGAAGAATGTCGAATGAGCGAATGGCGAATGATAGTTCTGATTCGCTATTCGCCATTCGCAAATTGGCAATGTTGTGACGGTGCAAACTATTGACAATTCATCAAAAGGAGTCAGCAAATCATGGAAAATCTTATCTGGTTTTTGGTCGTTGGATTAATCGCCGGTTGGTTGGCCGGACAGGTATTTCGGGGACGGGGCTTCGGCTTGATTGGTAACCTCATCATTGGAGTCATTGGCGCGCTCCTCGGCGGCTGGTTGTTTGGGATTCTGGGCCTGGCTGCTTATGGCTTTGTTGGCTCGTTAATTGTTGCCTTTGTTGGGGCCATTGTTTTACTGTTCCTGCTTAGTTTGGTGCGAAGATAAAATTAAGCTTGAGACTCAGTAGATCGATCCAATTTTCCGGGGAGTGAGGCACGCCCACGTGCCGAACGATGCCGCATGTGGGCGTGCTGGCTTCTCAAATTTGGATCCACTGAGACTCTAAAGCTAAGGCAGGTTTGATCTCAGCCTTAGCCTTAGCCTTAAGAGAGGAAATATGTCCTGGGAAACCACTATCAATTTACAACCTTATTTTTTCCGCGAAGCCGAAAAAAAACTGGCCGACTTTGCCGGTCTGACGGCTTCTACTTTTCTTTATGACAGCGGCGTCTGTGGGCTGCGCCTGGTCAATCAAGTCGGCCAGATTACACTGCTGCCGTTTCAAGGCCAGCAAATCTGGCATGCCGAGTTTTACGGCCGGACGCTGACCATGAAATCTATGTTTGAGCAGCCTAATCCAACCACAGTTTACCTGAATACCTACGGCGGGTTTTTGGTGCATTGTGGGGTGACGGCCATGGGCGTCCCCACCGCAGCCGATACTCACCCCCTGCATGGCGAACTGCCCAACGCCCCCTACCAAACCGCCCAGTTGCTTGTGGGTCAGGATGAGCGCGGTCCCTATTTGGGTTTGACCGGAACCTACCAGTATACCGTCGCCTTCAATCATAATTATATGGCCAGCCCGGTGGTTAAACTTTATGCCCATTCCAGCAAAATAGCCATCTCGCTAACGGTCAAAAACCTGAAACGCTCGCCGATGGAATTGATGTACCTGGCCCACGTCAATTTCCGCCCGGTGGATCATGGCCGGCTGGTGTACAGCGCCCCCTGCGACCCAACCCACGTGCGTGTCCGCAGCAGTATCCCCGGCCATATTCATCCTCCGGCGGGCTACCGGGAATTTTTGCAGGAATTGGAAGCTCAGCCGGAAAAACACAACGTTCTCAGCCCCGACCTGGCTTTTGACCCGGAAGTGGTCTTTTTTGTGGATTATCTGGCCGACGAGTCCGGCTGGGCCCACAGCATGCAGCTTCACCCCGATGGTTCCGCCGATTTTATCAGCCATCGCCCGGCAGAACTGGATCACGGGGTCCGCTGGATCAGCCGCACCGCCGACCAGGACTGCCTGGGCATCATTCTGCCCGCCACCGCCGAGCCGGAAGGCTACACCGCCGAAAAAGCCAAAGGCAATCTCAAAGTGCTGCCGCCGGGCGGCGAGTTCCATTGTGATTTGGAAGCCGGGGCCTTGACGCCGGACGAAGCTAAAACGATGGCCGAAAAAATCAACCGGATGGTCGCTTCCACAGAAAGATAATTATGGAAGCTGTCTCTTTTATTACGCCTAAAAAAGTAGAAATTGTGGATATTCCCCAGCCACAAATGGGGGCCGAAGATGTTTTGGTCGAGATACATTACATCGGCCTGTGTGGGAGCGATCTCAACACCTATCGCGGCTTGATGCCGCTGGTCAAGTATCCGCGTATTCCCGGCCACGAGATTGGCGGGGTGATTGTGGCGAAAGGAGCGCACACGCCCGCGTCGCTGCAAGAGGGTGACCGGGTGATGCTCTCGCCCTATACTCACTGCGGGGCCTGTTCGGCCTGCCGAGTGGGCCGGTACAATTGCTGCCAGTTCAACCAGACGTTAGGGATTCAACGGGATGGGGCCTTAACCCGGCAGATAGCCATCCATTACAGTAAAGTTTTTGCTCACCCCACCCTCTCGCTCCAGGAGTTGGCCCTGGTGGAACCTTTGAGTGTCGGCTACCATGCCGCTAACCGCGGCCGGATCAGCGAAGTGGATACGGTGCTGGTGTTTGGCTGCGGCGCGGTGGGTATCGGCGTGATTGCGGCGGCAGCGCGAAAAGGGGCCACAGTCATCGCCGTAGATGTGGATGATACCAAGTTGGCGATGGGGCGAAAATTTGGCGCGCAATACACCATCAATTCAGTCCAGCAGGATGTGCTGGAAGCGGTGCAGGAATTGACCAACCGCGAAGGGGTTAACGTTGCGGTGGAGGCCGTCGGCCTACCGGAGACCTTCCGCCTGGCAGTCGAGACCGTGGCCTTTGCCGGGCGAGTAGTTTACATCGGTTATGCCAAAAAAGAGGTCAGTTACGATACCAGCCATATTGTGCGCAAAGAGTTGGACATCATGGGGGCGCGCAATGCATTGCACGTTTTTTCAGCGGTCATCAAAATGCTGGAAAAACGAGAAATTCCATTTATGGAGTTGGTCACAAAAATTTATCCCTTCGCCGAAGCCGCCGCCGCCTTTCACGATTGGGATACGGCTCCCGGCCAGTTCACTAAAGTAATGATTGAGGTAGCGAGTGAGAAGTAAAGGATATATCGCCCGCAACAACCGGATGAAAACTTTGCGAAAGTGATAGAAGAAGTAATATATGAAGAACTTCTCCTCACTTTTACGCTTAACCCCACTCAGCCTCAAACCTTTTGCACCAATTCATCCTTAAGGAGTATATTATGACAAATGTTCAAAATTTAAAAATGACTGCTCCCACCAACCGGCTCGTCGGTGATATGCCTAAAGTCGGCATCCGCCCGACCATTGACGGCCGGCTGGGCGGTGTCCGCGAATCGTTGGAGGAGCAGACCATGGCCATGGCCAGAGGCGTCGCCCGGCTCATCAGCGAGAACCTGCGCCATCCCAACGGTCTGCCGGTCGAATGTGTTATCGCCGACAGCACCATTGGCCGGGTGGCGGAGGCAGCTCGCTGCGCTGAAAAGTTCAAAAAAGAAGGCGTCGGCCTCTCGATTACCGTGACTCCCTGCTGGTGTTACGGTGCAGAAACCATGGACACCGACCCGCTCATCCCTAAAGCCGTGTGGGGCTTCAACGGCACCGAGCGACCCGGCGCGGTCTACCTGGCGGCGGTGCTGGCCGGTCACAGCCAGAAGGGACTGCCGGCCTTCAGCATCTACGGGCGTGAGGTGCAGGATGCCGGCGACACCGCCATTCCGGCCGATGTGGCCGAGCGGCTATTGCAATTTACTCGCGCCGGGCTGGCCGTAGCGACCATGCGCGGCAAGTCGTACCTGGGCATGGGCGGTACTTCGATGGGCATTGCCGGCTCGATTGTTGACCCGGCTTTTCTGGAAAGTTATTTGGGCATGCGCTCTGAGAGCGTGGACATGAGCGAGTTCACCCGCCGGATTGAGGAAGGTATCTACGACCCAGAGGAGTACCAGCGGGCGCTGGCCTGGGTCAAAGAGAATTGTCAGGAGGGCAAAGATTATAACCCGCCCCACAAGCAGCACAGCCGCCAGCAAAAGGATAAATCGTGGGAGATTTCGGTCAAAATGGCCCTGATTGCCCGCGATTTGATGATTGGCAACCCGCGCCTGGCTGAACTTGGGTTTGGCGAAGAGGCGCTGGGCCACAATGCTATCGCCAGCGGCTTTCAAGGGCAGCGCCAGTGGACCGACCACTTCCCCAACGGCGACTTTATGGAAGCCATTCTTTGCTCCTCCTTCGATTGGAACGGCATCCGCCAGCCCTTCATTGTGGCTACCGAAAACGACCACCTCAACGGCATCTCCATGCTCCTGGGCCATCTGCTTACGGGTACGGCCCAAATTTTTGCCGATGTGCGGACCTATTGGAGCGCGGAGTCGGTCAAACGAGTCACCGGCTATACCTTAACCGGCCGGGCGGAGGGCGGCATTCTCCACCTGATTAATTCCGGTCCGGCGGCATTAGATGGGGCCGGCCAACAGTCGAAAGACGGCCAACCGGCCATGAAACCTTTTTGGGAGATTACGCCGGAGGAGGCGGCTGCCTGTCTGAAGGCCACCACCTGGCACACCTCGATGGTGGAATATTTCCGGGGCGGCGGTTGGTCCACCCGCTTCCTGACTCGGGGCGATATGCCGGTAACGATGTGCCGCATCAATCTGATCAAGGGTCTCGGCCCGGCGCTGCAAATTGCCGAAGGTTACACGGTTGACCTGCCTCGCGAGGTTCACGAAGTGCTGGACGAGCGCACCAATCCCACCTGGCCGACTACCTGGTTTACGCCCACACTGACCGGCAGCGGCCCCTTCCGCGATGTTTATACGGTGATGAACAACTGGGGCGCGAACCACGGCTCCATCAGCTACGGTCACATTGGGGCCGATTTGATTACCCTGGCCTCGATGCTGCGCATTCCGGTTTACATGCACAATGTACCAGAAGAGCGCATTTTCCGGCCAAGCACCTGGGCTGCTTTTGGTACGCGAGATTTGGAAGGGGCCGATTTTCGGGCCTGCGCCAATTTTGGGCCGTTGTATGGTAAGTAGACAGTCAATGTCGTTAAGTTAGTGTAGTTTAGCCCCTTGTGGGCGGGCACGAGGCCCTATGCTACGGCCTTAACTTAATGACATTGAGTAGACAGTAGACGGACGGCGCACCCGAAGGGGCGCCGAAGGGCGTAGACAGTAAACAGGGGGAAGTTTCCCTCTCTTCCCCCGTCTACTGTTTACCGTCTACCTGAAAGGATACTATTATGACCAAAACTGCTAATTTTATTGCCTTTGACCTGGGTGCGGAGAGCGGCCGGGCGGTGTTGGGCCGCTTTGATGGAGATAAATTGTCGCTGGAGGCAGTTCATCGCTTTCCCAACGGCCCGGTGCGCTTGCCAACCGGTATGTACTGGAATGTGCTGAGTCTGTATACCGAAATAAAGCATGGGTTAGCCAGGGCCTACGCCGACAGCGGCGGTGAGGTGACTTCGTTGGGCCTGGATACCTGGGGGGTTGACTTCGCCCTGCTCGACCGGGCCGGCCATCTGATTGGCAACCCGCATCATTACCGCGATAGTCGCAACGATGGGATGGTAGAAAAGGCTTTTGAAATCGTTCCGCGTGAAGAGATTTTTGAGCAGACCGGCATCCAATTTCTACAACTCAATTCGCTGTACCAACTGCTCTCTATGTCGCTGCATAAATCGCCCAAACTCGAAGTCGCCTCCAGTTTGCTGATGATGCCCGACCTGTTCAACTATTGGCTGACCGGCCGGCGGGCCTGCGAGTACACCGACGCCACTACCAGTCAATGCTTCGACCCTCGCCGGGGTAACTGGGCGTATCCATTGTTGGAAAAATTGGGGTTGCCCACCCACATCTTCCCGGCCATTGTCCAGCCCGGTACTGAGTTGGGCCACCTGCTGCCTGTTGTGGCCGACGAAGTCGGGGTCAGCCGGACCATTTCCGTCATCGCCCCCGGTTCCCACGATACAGCCAGCGCGGTGGCGGCGGTGCCGGTGGCCGAGGAGGCTGAAAACAGTTTTGCCTATATCAGCTCCGGCACGTGGTCGCTGGTGGGGGTGGAGACCACCAGCCCGGTCATTACCCCGCAGAGTTTGGCCTACAACTTTACCAATGAAGGCGGAGTGGAAAACACTATTCGTCTGTTGAAAAATGTGATGGGCTTGTGGCTGGTGCAAGAGTGCCGCCGCACCTGGGCACAGCAGGGCCAGGAACACTCCTATGCCGAGCTGGCCGAACTGGCCGCCCAGGCTGCGCCTTTTGCCGCCCTGGTGGAACCCGACGATGCCTCATTCTTTGCGCCGGGCGACATGCCGGCCCGTATCCGCGACTTTTGCCTCCGCACCGGCCAAACCCCGCCCGACAGTAAAGGCGGCTTTATCCGCTGCGCCCTGGAAAGCCTGGCTTTTAAATATCGCTGGGTCATCGAAAAAACCGAGGAGTTGACCGGCCGGGCGGTGACAACCGTGCATATCGTCGGCGGGGGGTCGCAGAACCGCCTGCTCAACCAGTTTACGGCCAATGCTACCGGGCGGCCGGTGGTGGCCGGCCCGGTTGAAGCGACCGCCGCCGGCAATGTATTGATGCAACTGCTGGCCGCCAGGCAGATCAGTTCACTGCGCGAGGGCCGGGCGCTGGTGCGCAAATCTTTCCCGGTGGAAACCTATGAACCACAGGAAACAGCAGCTTGGAATGAGGCTTATCAGCGGTTTTTGCTGTTCATGTTGTAACTGTGATCTTTTGCTGAAAAAAGAAGAGGAGTCCAAAGTAGGTTTTGGACTCCTCTTCTTTTTCTTTACTTTTATAAGTTGCTCTCAGGCTTCAAAAACTGAATCAACCCCCGTTTGCCATTGACTCGCCAGGCGGCGTCTTCCCGGTCAAGCCGCTCGGCTTGGCCGGGCTGCAACCCCACCACCGGATCTGATTTCATGGTGCGCAGGCAGACAAAGGGCGCGGGAAAATAGGGCACGGCGTCGGCCAGGGGCACGGCGGTGGGCCAGCGGCTGTCGCCCAGCAGCCGGCGGTAGTTGGCGTCGCCTTTGATGATGACCAGTTGAGCCTGGGCCAGTTCGGCCTGCAAGTGAGACGGAATTTCCCAGAAAAAACGGCTGCTGTTCCAAAACAGGTCAGATTGAATCCGCCAGCGCTGCTGTTCAGCACACCCTTCCAGCCGCTCGGCCAGCGCCGAAAATTCGGGGACGCCGCGTGATTTCAGCGCGGCCAGAGTCAGCTCGATGTCGGCGGGGATGGCATCCGAAACAAAGGTGGGATGCGCTTTGACGTGCATGGTGATGCGTTCAGCCCACCCAAACCTGAGCAGAAAATCCACCAGAACCAGATCCATCAATAATTCCGTGCCGGCGTTGTCGCAGATAAAGTCAATCCGACCGCCGAACTTGGGCAGAGGCGCATGGGTGCGGGGGGGCAGGGAAGATTGAATCGCTCCCCCCTGCCCCCCTGCTCCCCTGCCCCCCCGCAAATATTCCAGCACCGCCTCGGTGTCGTCCACTAGCAAATTGGCCTGCTCGCTGGCGACGACAATTTTGCCCCCGGCTAATTCGGCCACTTTGGTGTAACTCAAATCGGCCCGGTTGCCCCACAGGCAATGGTGTAGCAGCGCCGCCAAACTCTCGGCAGAGCCATTGGGCGCGTGGCTGAAAGCCGCGGCTGCTACCGCCCAGGTGGTTGCGCTCTCCAACTCGACCTGCTTGCGCGGCAGAAATGGGTCAACCCCGATCCACTTTTTTGCCTCGGAGTTGTCCCCTGAAGATAGACCGGCGACCGAAGACCGGGGACCGGAGATACCCTCTCGCCCCTGCCCCCCTGCCCCCCTGCCCCCCTGCTTCTCTTCATCTCCTCCAAAGTACCCCACCGCTTCCAACAGCCGCCGATAAATAAATGCCTCAGCAAAGTACCAGGGCAGATTGAGCCAGGTTCGGCCTCGATAGGGCTGCCAGGCTTCGGCCCAATCGGGACCGTCGGGGGCGGCTGTTTCCAGCGGACGAACAGGTTGGTCCTGGGTCAATTCGTCATACAGGCATTGCAGCGCCGCCACAATGCTGGCAGGATACTGTTCGGCGTGGTCGGCGAGGACATTTTGCAGGATCGCCGGAAAACGAGTGGTCATCGTAAAGTGAGCAAATGAGCCGGGTTCGCCGGTCATCAGCGGGGGTGGGGGATTGGCGGGATCGAACTTCGTATAATCAATCATAGCTATCCAAAATTAAGCATTCAAAGTTAATACCTGCCACAAGTTCGGTAGAACCTGTCCCGCAGGGCCATTGAAGACATAAGTTGCCTGAGCGGTGAGGGGCGTCTCATCCGGGTTAATTTCAACGACGACAGCGCCATGACGGAGGGCCAGATAGGGCAAAGAGGCCGCAGGCTGAACCAGACCGGAGGTACCTATAGACAGAAAAACATCACACGTTTGGGCTGCCGACGAAGCGGCGACCAGAGCAGCAGCCGGCAAATTTTCGCCAAACCAGACCACATCAGGCCGGAGGTAGCCGCCGCAGTAAGGGCATGCAGGTGGAACATCATCAGTCGGCGGCCAGGCTTCGACAATAACCTCTTCTTCAAAACATTTGGTTCGGTTGATATTACCGTGCAGTTCAATCACGTTCTGGCTGCCGGCTTGCTGGTGCAGCCCATCCACATTTTGGGTGATCAGGGTAAAATGGCCATTGTGGGCAGAAAAATAAGCTTCAAGCTGGGCTAAGGCTAAATGGCCGGGGTTTGGTTCGGCTTTAGCCACCAGTTCGCGCCGCCAGGCGTACCACTCCCAAACCAGGCGCGGGTTGCGGCGAAAAGCCTGCGGCGTCGCCAATTCCTCTGGACTGTACCTGGCCCACAGACCGGTTTGGGCGTCACGAAAAGTGGGTACCCCGCTTTCCGCGGAGATACCGGCTCCGGTCAAGACAGCAACATGCTCGGCTTGACGCAATTCCTGAATTAACTGAGCTGAAAAGGGATGATCGTTCATAAGCTAATTGTGATGGGCTGATTATTGAGCAGATAGAGTCGGGGTGACCGGGACAAGCTTCTGCTCGATGAGCCACCGGGCGATGAGTTCACCCACCAACTGATTGCCGGGCCGGTTCCAATGAGAGTCTACGTCGCCATACAAGACTCCTCCGCCGCTTTTCAGATGCGCCAAAAAAAGAGGCTGAAGATCCAGGACTAAAATATCTCTGGCTGCCATCAGCTCCATCAACTTTTGGTTTGGCAGGCGAGGGTTTGCTCCCTTTAGCTCTGGATAATGGGCCTCGATTTCCAGGCGGCTGGTTTGGTCAAGTTCGTAGTAAAGCGCTTCTTTGAGGGGCACAATTACCAGAGCTGTTTTTGCGCCTGCTTGCCTGGCTTCACCAGCCAGCTCGGCATAAACCCCATCGGTTACTTGATAGGCATAAGCCAAAGTTGGGTCAGGACGATCAAGCCAGGGTGAAAAATTAAAAGCGTATTTGACTCGGGGTTGGTATTTCATGAGCAGGGGTTCCAGATGCTGGTATAGCCGCGAGTTAAAATAGACACGGTTTAACAGGCTGGCTGCCGCTTTTTTGGGAGCAAAACAACTGGCCTGGGCCGGCGAGAGACCGGGGGCCGAGAACCAGGGTTCGGGGTCAAACTGGCCGTTACAGATGGCAAAATAGGGCGAGTAGCAATTTATTCCCTCAAAGGTCATCCGATGATCGGGCAAAAGGTCCATCAAATCGTTGGCTGGATACCAAAACCCCAGCACCAGATCGGGTTGGTAAAACTGCCCCTCGCTGCGGAAATAGATCAACTCCTGGGCTGGCGCCCAGGCGCTGGCTCCGGCGCTAATGACCTCATAGCGAACCCCGGCCGGGGCACGGGCGTTCAGAGTTGCTTCCAGAATACTGGCACTCGTCTCTCTTTCTTCAACCTGACGCGCTTCGACAAAGGAGTCGCCAATAACTAAAATTCTAAAAACTCCCTTTTCTTTGCTTAAGGCATGCTCTCCATCATGCATCCCCGCCGAATTTCTGACGAATTTATGAACATAGCCTTCGGTATTGATGGGGGTTGACGTTTGACTTTTGCCCCGCCAGCCAAGCAGCCGGTCGCAAGTCCACAGGTCGCCGTTATCGTTGGTATAGGGGCGGCTCAGGAAATACCGCACCCCCAACTCGGCGGCGATCAAGCCCACAAGGAGACCCAACCCCACCAAGCCGAGTCTAAGACCGAGCGCCTTCAAACGCCGAAGCCCTGATGATGCATTTTTTTGGTTTGTAGGTACGCCAGTTGGGCTGGGGTTAGAAGGCATTTGCATTTTTAGGATGCCCGTTCCGCAGCAAGGCCAGAACTTCATGGGCTGATCTGAATGCAATCTGCTCTGGCAGAGCGTCGAGATCGAACCATTGCAAGCCGTTGGCGTCACTGCCGGCGCGGGCTTCGCCGCCGGTGACGGTTGCTGTATAGAAAAGGTTGAGCGTCGGGTCGCCGGTGGTGGCATAGACATCCATAAAGATGCCTAGCAGCCGGTCCAATTGAATATGCAGACCGGTCTCTTCGAGGATTTCCCGTACAGCGCCGGTTTCGGGATGCTCCCCGGCTTCCAGGAACCCGCCGGGGATGTCCCAATACCCTTTGAATGGCTCGTCAGCCCGTTTAACCAGGAGCAAATTTCTTCCATCCAAAACAAGCGCCCCCACGCAGGGCTTGGAATTTTGATAAAACACAAAACCGCAGCCGGAGCAGACCAGCCGCTCGTGATGGTCAATAATTTGGAGGGTGAGTGGGTTAGCACACTTGGGGCAAAAAGAGTATCTCATGGGGCGTGACTCTGCCATAGTTGCCGCAATTGCGCAAATATCTGGGAGGGGAGATTGAAGGAAAGTTGGAAGATGGGAAGGCTGGAAGATTGGCAACCTTCCAACCTTCCAGCCTTCCAAACAAATCCTTGTTTTCGTTAGGATGTAAATTAATTAACTCTTAAGCAGTCCAGTCTGGGCATTAAATTCTTCAATCAGGGCGTCAATCTGCTCGGCGTGGCTGGGAATATCGCTCCAGTAGGTGGGGTTGTACCATTGGGCCTGGATTTCCTCGTATGTTTTGCCTTGCTGCTCAACCCAGGTGTAATATTTCAAGTTGTGGATACGCTTGCGCTCGTAGTAGGTTAGCTCTTGCACGTAATCAATAGTCACGCCCATGAGATATTGGTGATAAACGGCGGCGGCGTCCAATTCGCTAAACTCGCCCCGTTCCTGGGTTAACTCTTGCAGCCGGCTGCCATACATTTCCATCGAGTCGGTCAAAACGGTCAAAACCACATCGTTTTCGCCCAGTTCGTAATATTTGGCAAACTTGATAGCCGACAGCAGATTGCCCACGCCGGAGATACCCAGCCAGGGCAGCCGGGCAATGAGGTCTTCGGACACGCCGCGCCTGGCCAGATACTTTTTGCCGGCCGGTTCATTGAATAGACGAATCAGGCTGACGGTCGCTTCGTCGTCAATGGCGACCACCATATCGGTGTTTTTGACGTTGTGAATCCAGGGCACGTGCTTGTCGCCAATGCCCTCGATGCGGTGCGCCCCAAAACCGTTGTTGAGCAGGGTGGGGCATTGCAGGGCCTCGCTGGCCACAATTTTGCTGGTGGGGAAATGCTTTTTCAGCCGGTCGCCGGTGGCAATCGTCCCCGCTGAACCGGTGGCCGAAATGAAGCCGCGATAGTTGTCTTTTGGCCCCATCTGCTGTTCCAGCACTTCGAGCATGGCCGCGCCGGTCACTTCATGATGCCACAGATAATTGCCAAACTCCTCAAACTGGTTGAAAATCATCAAATCCTGGCCCGAATTTCGCAGTTCCCAGCATTTATCAAAAATTTCTTTGACGTTGCTCTCGCTGCCGGGCGTTTTGATAATCTCCCCGGCCACCGAGGCCAGCCAGTTGAACCGTTCCTGGCTCATTCCTTCGGGCAAAATGGCGATAGACTGGCAGGCCAGCAGGGCCGAGTCGTAGGCCCCGCCCCGGCAGTAGTTGCCGGTTGATGGCCAGACCGCCTTCTGGGTGGTCGGGTCAAACTGGCCGGTGACCAGACGCGGAACCAAGCAGCCAAAGGCCGCCCCGACTTTGTGCGCGCCGGTGGGGAACCATTTGCCGACCGGGGCCAGAATCCGCGCCTCGACGCCGGTCAAGGCTTTGGGAAACTCGACAAAGTTGACCCCGCCAAAGCCGCCGCCGCTGGGCGTTGGCTCGTTATGCCAGGTGATGCGGAACAGGTTGAGCGGGTTCAAGTCCCACAGGCCCACATTTTTGAGTTGGGCGGCAATGGCCGCGGGAATCAGTTTGGGATTCTGCTGTTGTTTGAGGGTCGGGATAATAATATTGCGCTCTTTGGCTCGCTGTACCGCTCTGGCGAGACGGTCAGGGTGAAGGGTTAAGTCAATCATGGTTTTGCCTTTCTAATTGTGAATGATGAATTGTCAATTGTGAATGGTTAATGAGCTTGTTCACAATTCACAATTCTTCTTTGATGACTTGTTTCAGGTCATCCAAGTTGGGAGCAACGCGGTAAGGCCGCGTGCCGACCAAATCAACCGCTTTCATCGCGCTGGCGACATCTTTGAGACCACTGCCGGTGTTGATGACGACAATGCGTTCCTCCGGGCTGACCAAGCCCTGGCCGATGGCCTTGACCAGCCCAGCGTAAGCGGCGGCTCCCGCCGGTTCGGCAAAGACACCGCAGCCGCGAGCCAGGGCCGGAATGGCGGTCAGGATTTCATCATCGCTGACGGTCAAGTACGCGCCGCCGGTTTCTTTCACCGCTGCCATCGCTTTGAGACGGTCACGGGGTAAGCCAGCGCTGATGCTGTCGGCGATGGTTTGGGCGGCGATGGGCGGCTTGGTTAAAACATCTTCGCCGTTGCGCCAGGCCTGGTACAAATAGGCGCTGCCTTCGGCCTGGATACCCATCAGTTTGGGCATGCGCTCAATCCAGCCCAGGGCTAGCAAATCTTTCAAGCCCTTATGGATCCCGCCGATGATGCAGCCGTCGCCCACGCTGACAAAAATCCGGTCGGGCGCTTGCCAGCCCAGTTGCTCACAGATTTCAAAGCTGACCGTCTTTTTACCCTCGCTCATGTAGGGGTTGTAGCCGGTATTGCGATTGTACCAGCCGTAGGTCTGGGCGGCTTGCAGGCACAGTTCAAAGGCGTCGTCGTAGGAGCCTTTGACCAGCATCACCGTCGAGCCAAAGGTGAGCAGTTGGGCAATTTTGGCCTGGGGCGCGGTTTCCGGCACAAAGATAACATTAGGCTGCTTGACGCTGGCGCACAGGCCGCTCAACGCTGCGGCCGCATTGCCGGTGCTGGCCGTAGTGATTATTTTAACCCCTTTTTCTTGCGCTTTGACCACCGCAATGGCGCTGGCCCGGTCTTTGAACGAGGCCGTCGGCAGGCGGCCATCATCTTTGACCCAGAGGTGACGCATGCCCAATTCGGTAGCCAGCCGTTCAGTGTGATACAGCGGCGTCCAGCCGACGGTGAGCGGCGGTACCGGAGCATCTGGTTCGATGGGCAGCAGCGGCTTATAACGCCAGATGGTGAAATCGGTGGAGCGCCGCAGTTCATCCCGGTTGAGCCGTTGCCCGATGGGCTCGTAATCATACTGCACATCCACAATGCCTTCGTTGCCGTGGTCGGGGCAAACATAATCAATTTCATCCGGGCGATAGGTTTTGCCGCAGATAAGACATTTGAGACAGAGAATGTGATCCATTGGATTTACGATTTTGGATTTTGGATTTACGATTTTAGATTTACGAGTGTCCAAATCGTAAATCGTAAATCGTAAATCGTAAATTATTGGGTGATGCGTGTGCCGGTTTCCCCGGCCAGCGCCCGTTCCAGATTTTCGGGATTGGTGATGATAGCTTCTTTGCCGCCCCGTTCCAAAAAGTTGACCACGGCCTGAATTTTGGGGGCCATGCTGCCTTTGGCAAAGTGTCCGCCTTCGGCCAAGTAGGTTTTAGCCTGGGCCAGGGTTAGCTGGTCGAGCCACTGCTGGTTGGGCTTGCCGAAGTTGAGCGCCACCTTCTCCACTGCCGTACTGATAATGAACAAATCGGCGTTAATGCTGCTAGCCAGCAGCGATGAGGCATAATCCTTATCAATCACTGCCGCAATCCCTTTTAAGTTGCCGGCCTCATCGGCTACCACCGGGATACCCCCACCGCCGACCGCAATGACGACCACCCCGGCGGCAATCAACTGTTTGATGACCGCCTCTTCGACAATTCGCCTGGGCAGCGGTGAAGGCACCACCCGCCGCCAGCCCCGCCCGGCATCCTCGACCACGCTCCAACCTTCCTGGCGACGGCGCTCGGCTTGAGCTTCGTCCATAAATGAGCCGATGGGCTTGGTGGGGTTTTGAAAGGCCGGGTCATCGCGGCTAACCTCAACCTGGGTCACAACAGTAGCGACTTGCTTGTTGATACCTAACTGGTGAAAGTAGTTGTAGAGGTTTTGCTGCAAAGCATAACCAATGGCCCCCTGGCTGTCGGCCCCGCAGACATCCAGCGGCACTTCATGCAGTTCGTGGGCGGCCAGTTCCGACCGGCGCAGAATAAAGCCGACCTGCGGCCCGTTGCCGTGTCCAATCACCACATTCCAGCCGTCTTTAATCATCGCCGCAATGTGAGCGCAGGTCTCTTTAGCTGCCTGGTATTGATCTTCAACCGTTTGGTGCTGCTTATCTTTGATCAGTGAATTGCCGCCAATGGCAATAACCGCAACTTTACTCGGCATTGTTTTCTCCTTTATAGGGGTAGGGAGTAGGGAGGGAAGAAAGAAGATGGTAGATAGAAGATGGAAGATGGAAGCAAAGCGTCTACTATCCTCTATCTTCTATCCTCTTCTCCTACCCCTTACTTCCTACTGCCTTCTTAGCTCATGGTCAGGGCCATGACCGCTTTTTGCACATGCAGCCGATTTTCAGCTTCATCGTAGACCACCGATTGTGGGCCGTCAATGACGCCGTCGGTTACTTCGATGTTGCGGTCGGCGGGGAGGCAGTGCATGTAGATGGCGTCGGGTTTGGCCAGGGCCATGCGCCGCTCGTCGGTGATCCAGCTTGAATATTTTTTGCCAATCTGGACACTCTCTTGCACATCTTCGGTGGTCATCCAGCAGCCCCAGCTTTTGGGGTAGAGGATGTCGGCGTCTTTGAAGCCGGCGTCCATATCGTCCATCACTTCAAAACTGCCATTATGTTTGCGGGCATTGTCTTTGGCCTGTTGAACGATGTCGGGCATCAGTTTGAACTCCGGCGGATGAACCAGGCGGACATTCATGCCGTAGCGAGTCATCAGCAGGATCAGGCTTTGGGGTACGCTGAGCGGTTTTTGGTAGCTGCTGGCATAAGCATAGCTCACGGCGATGGTCTTGCCGCGCGGATCGCCCTTTTTCTCGATGATGGTCAGCAGGTCGGCCAAAATCTGGAAGGGGTGATACACGTCACATTGCATATTCAGCACCGGGACGCGGCTGGCTTCGGCCACCTCGCGGATGTATTTGTTGCCAAAGCCCCAATCGCATTGGCGGATGGCAATGCCATCGAAGTAACGCCCGTAAATCTCGCCGATTTCTTTGGCCGTGTCACCGTGGCTAATCTGGGTGGTGTCGCTGTCAATAAACGCGCCGTGGCCGCCGAGTTGGGCAATGCCGGCCTCGAAGCTGGCGCGGGTGCGGGTGCTGGTGAAGAAAAAGAGCATAGCCAGGGCCTTGTCGCGCAGATAAGCGTGGTCGCGGCCCACCGCGCGGGCGCGTTTCAAGTCCAGCGCCAGATCAATAATGGTGTCAATTTCGTCGCGAGTCCATTCTTGGGTCGTGATCATATCTCGACCACGTAAGTTAGTTTGCATTGTTTGTCTCCTTTTTAATGAGAGGCTAAGGCTGAGGCTAAGGCTAAGAATATGCTCAGCCTCAGCCTTGGCCTTAGCCTTTTTCCAACGTTTTGATAAGAGAATTGAGATCGTTGATGATCTTTCGGCATTGCTGAATGAGTTGGTTCTTTATGACTTCATCAGTAATATGATAAAGCCTGGGCTACAAGAATTTGGCTCATCAGTTCATAAGCGCTACCTCTTGAAACTTTATAGAACCGAGTTTTGTCCTTGGCCTCGAAGCGGCCAAAACCTTCGGCAATATTGTGAACAATGGAGTTGGCCGACCGTCTGGTATCTGAAGTTAGACCGAAGCGTTCATCTGCCGGATAACTTTTGGTAACTTTGTAAACATCCAGCAACAGATTAAAAGCTGCTTTCCAAACCGGCATTTCGGTAAAATCTTCGTAGGCCATTGCGTACTCCGTAAGAGGCTAAGGCTGAGTCTAAGGCTAAGAAAAGCATCTCTCAGCCTCAGCCTTGCTTTAGCATGGCGGGCAGCAGGGCATAGAACTCTGTTGCCTTGACCACATCTTCCAGCGAGACGCTGTCTTCGGTGGTGTGGGCAGTAACTTCGTCGCCGGGGCCAAAGCCGATGGAGGGAATACCGGCTTTGCCGGCCCAGTAGATGCCGTTAGTGCTGAAGTTCCACTTGCCGCTGGGCGCTTCGGGCAGGCCGATGGCCTGGCGGGTTTTCTGCCCGGCCACCACCAGCGGATGGTTTTCTTCAAACGCCCAGGCCGGGAAGTATTTGTCTACCGGGAAAACAAAGCCGGTGTAGCTGGGTTCATCGTAGAACAGCTCTTCCAGCTTGATTTTGTCTTTCTGGTCGGCGGGAATGAGCGCTTCCAACTGGGCTTTGACAGCCTCTTTGCTCTCGCCAAAGGTCATACGCCGGTCAATAAAGATGGTACATTCGTCGGGCACGGCGTTGATCGAAGGGGTGCTGACCTTCATATCGCTGACGGTAATTTTGCCGTGCCCCAAAAATTCGTGGTCGCCCAATTCGGGTTCCAATTTGCTGATGGCTTCGATGATGGGCAGCATTTTGTAGATGGCGTTGTCGCCCAGGTGGTTAGAAGCGGCATGGGCGCTTTTACCTTTGGCCGTGATTTTCATCTCCAGCCGTCCTTTGTGGCCGCGATAGACCTGCATTTTGGTCGGCTCGCCGATGACCACGAAATCGGGCCGCACTTTAGGGTCGGCCTCGACAAAGCTGTGGGGGGCAATGCCGTCGCACCACTCTTCCATGTTGCCGAAGTAGTAGAGGGTGTACTCGTCGGGCGAGAACAGGCCCAAATCGCGGGCCAGGGCAATGCCATAAACCATACCCGGCGTGGAACCTTTTTCATCGCAAGCACCGCGGGCGTAAAAAACCCCATCTTCGATTTTGCCTTTGAAGGGATCCCATTCCCAGGCCGCCGGGTCGCCAACGCCAACGGTATCAATGTGGCTGTCGTAGACAATGATCGTTGGGCCGTGCCCAATCCGGCCAAAGATGTTGCCCATCTTGTCGAAGCGGACTTCGTCGAAGCCGAGTTTACGCATCTCTGCGGCTACGCGCTCGCCGACTGGGCCAATCTGGCTGTCCATGCTGGGGATGGCGCAAATATCACGCAAGAACCCGATAATCGTCTCGCGCCGCTGTTCCACCTCCTGGTGTAATTTTTGGGTTAGTTGTGAGTCAATCATAATTCTGTCCTTTCAATAGTGGGGGAGTAGGAAGTAGGGAGTAGGGAGTAAGGGGTACATTCCCCTACTTCCTACTCCTTACTCCCTACTCCCTATTTACGTTTCCCGCCGGATTAAACGCAGGCGGAGTAAATCGTCTCGAAAATAAGAGTAGGCTTTGAGGATGGGCAGGTTATCCTGGTTGTAGCCAATTTCATCAAAGCAGAGCAGAGCTTTGTGTGGTTGGATATACAAAATTTCGGCCAGTTCGGCTGAGGCGTTCAAGGGCACAATTTCGCTCAGGTAGTAAGCCAGGTGCTGCTGGCAAAACTGGGGCAGAAATTGGTACATGGGCAGATTGAAGTCGGCGCGGGTGTAGGGCGAAGTGATAAGTTCGACCGGCAGATGGTTGATGGTCAAAATAACCGGCTGCTCGTCGGCCAGAAAAAGCTTCTGGATGGTCACAACCGGCGCATCGGCGGGCAGGTTGAGGTCCTGAGCCATAGCGGCTGGGGCCGGCTGCTGCTCGATGCTGATGATGCGGGTGGATGGGCTGTAGCCGTGCGCCTCAAGCATGGCCTCGTAGGCCCAAATTTCCTCCAGCCGGGTTTTGAGCTGCAACCCGGCTTCGTTAACAAAGGTCCCTGCGCCCTGCTTGCGATAGATAACCCCTTCCAGTTCCAGCCGGCTGAGGGCATCACGGATGGTGGTGCGGCTTACTCCCAACTCGTTAGCCAAATCCGTTTCGGAAGGAATCCGGCCAGCCTCAAACCCTTCGTTGAGAATGCGCTGTTTGATATAAGATTTGGCTTGCTCGGTCAGGGAAGGGCTGCGTTTTAACATCATAAAAGGTAATGTTGTATGGTTGTATGACAACTTTATCTTACGACGAAAAAAGATTTTTGTCAATACCCTGAGGTCGTTTTGTTAAAAAAATCGGGGGCTAAAAAGCACGAGCACCGTAGGCCGGGAAACCCACAGTGCTCTAGCTAGGGAGGAGACAGAAGAGACTATCTGCATTATAGGTGATTTGTATTAACGGCCTGTTATTGCTTTGTTAAGCTTATTTAAACTGAGTTTGGTGTTTCGTGAAAAATGGACAAGATTTACAGGTTAATCCTGTCAGGAAATAAAAAAGTCCGAACTGAGGTTATTTAGTTTTTCGACGATACGACCAAAAAGCAACCATTCCCAAAACCACCATCGCCCCCGCTGCCAACCCCAAACCCGCTCGAAATGACCAGGGCCGATACTCAAACCGGATGGTGTGCGACCCGGCAGGAGCAAAAACGGCTCGTCCCAGGTAGTCGGCCCGAAAGATTGGCGCAGGTTGGCCGTCAACAGTGGCGACCCAGCCGGGGTAAAAGGTATCCAGCAAAACTACATAGCCGGCGGCAGCCAGGTTTGCTTCAATCTCAACCACTTGAGGATTTTCCTGGACAATTTTGGCTGTGCTTGCGGCTGTCGAGGAGGGCTTCTCTGGCGGTGGAAAAGGAGTTTCGGCTTCGAGGATAACCGTGCGGCGCGGGTCAGCTTTGCGGAGTTTGAAGTGAGCCAGCGCCTCCGCCGGACTGGCTGCTCCTATTGCCCGATGTACCACAAAAGCCCGTGGCAGCCAATTTTCATTTTCGTAAACATAGGAGTCGGCATCACTATAAACGAGAGGATAGGTGGCGGCTACATCCGCGCCCATCTGCCCGCGGGTGAGCAAATAACGGACGCCCAGGATTTGCAATGCCTGTACCGGATCGGCTTCGTCGAGAAAGGTTTCATAGCGAGCCAGTTTCAGCGGCGAACTGTAACCGCTCGCGCTGTAGACCCGGTAGGCCGAGGGGAAATATTGGCCCAGGCTGTGGACGGCGGCATCCTCGCTGCTGACCCCCAAGGGGAAGACCCTGGCCTGACCGACCCGCTCCAGCACGTACTTGGCCCCGCCCGACAACTCCTGCCAACGCTCCTCTGGCCTGACCGGGTTGATGGCCGTCCCGCCTGTCAGCAGCAAATCGAGGGTGACCGCCAGGAGGGTTAGCCGGGCGAAAACCGGGCCAGTTATACGTTGAGTCGCATAAAGGCCGCCTAAAAGCGCGGCCACCCCCAGGTTGGCCAGCAACAAAAAGGCAGGTGTGTTTAAGCCAAAAGCCCAGCGCAGCAGCAGACGCTGTTGATAGATGGGGTCGGGGACGAAACTTTTGTTGAACAGTGCGGCGGCAAGGTTGCGATAAGGCTCGCTCAAGGAGTCGCTCCAGGCTAATAAATCGTTTCTGAAAACCCCGCCCAGAAGCAGGCTCAAAGCGAGCAGCAGTCCAACCCCCACGAATATTGTCAACGTCCGCCGTGATAACCCTTTTTGCAGCAACGCATCCAGACCGATGCCGGCCAGCACCGCCAAAGCCAAGTTGACCGCCATGAGCCAGCGGGCCGGGATGCGAAAAATATCAAAACCGGGCAGGTATTGGATGATGTATTCGTAAAGCGGTGTATTCCCGCCCAGGGCCAGCAGCGCTGCGCCTGCTAATAGCCCTGTAAAAAAGCGGTGGTCGCATCGAGAACCGTTGAGCAAGCCCACCCCCGCCAGCAGCAGTGGCAGGAAACCGGCGTAAACAAAAACCTCCTGAAAGGGGTCGCCCCCTTTGAAGCCGACCACATTATTGCCAAACGCACCCGGCAGAAGCAGGTTGAGCCACATGAGCGGGGGCAGCGAGTTTTCCACCAGCAGGTCAAGCCCCTGGTTTTGCGAGCGCAGGGTAAATTGCAGCATTTCGACGGAGGGCAGTAATTGTGGGGCGGCCAGGAGCAGGCCGCAGACAATGGCGACGGTCACTAATAATCCGGTACGCCCGGCATACCGCCAGTTTCGCCGCTGTTCCGCCGCACCAAAAAAGAAGTCGGCGCAAAGCCGGTATAGCCCATAGGCGACAATGATGACTAAAGTGTAAAACACAATTTGGGAGTGAGCGGTGTAAATTTGCAGCGCCAGAGGAATGCCGGCCAGCAGCGCCACCAGCCAGCTTCGTCGCCGTAGGGTCTGCATCACCGCCCATAGAATCAAAGGCAGCCAGGCCGCCGCGCTCATAATGTTGAGATTGGAGACCTGGGCCATCAAAAAGCCGCCAAAGCCAAAGACCAATCCGGCCAGGGTTGCCGCCGCTTGGCTTTGGCCCAGCGAGCGGGCCAGCACAAACATAAACAGCGCGGCCAGAGTGAGATGTAATAAGATAAACAGTGATAGTTCGAGTGAGGGGGATAGACTGCTCAAAAAGAGGGCGCGCAGCGGGTAAAGCACCCCAATTTGCGGCTCGGCCAGCATGGGGACGCCGCCCTGACGGTACGGGTCCCACAAGGGCACGCGCCCGGCCAGCCACTCGGCGGCCATAAAGATGTGGCCGGGATAATGAATCCAGGTGATGTCGGTGCGGTAGAGGGTCTGCCCGTCGAAAATGATTTCGGGAAAGGCTAAAAAAGGCAGGACAAGATACAGCGCCAGGGTCCACAACGGCGGGCGCACGGAGATAGGATGGGCAGGATTATTCAAAGCGGTTCTCAAATTTACATTTAATCTGGCTCGGTAACTGCTTAGGCATGTCATTTCGACCGCAGGGAGAAATCCCCAACGCCTTGCCTTTAACCATTGTGATCTGGGGATTTCTCGACCTTCGGCCGCGAAATGACATGAGACTGAGTAGTGACCTGGCTCGATTGTAACACGATGAAGCAGGAATTGTAAAAACAAAGGTTAGGAGTAGGAATAAAAGATTGTTGCAGATTGGTTCGGAGTGAGGTAAAATATTGAACAAGGTAGCAGTGTAGCAAGGTAGCACTCCAAAAGTCCTTGTCTTCTGTCTACCATTTTTCAGGAGCAAAGTCTTATTAATCACCCGTCAACGCTTACCCCAAAAAACCGTTTTGCTCTGCCGGTCATTCTTGGTATTGCGGCCATTATTTTTATTCTGGATCAGGCGACCAAGGTTTGGGTAGTTCAAAACATTCCTCAGCAAAGTTCGTGGACTTTTTTTCCCGCTTTGGCCAAAATCTTTCAATTTACCTTTGTCACTAATACCGGCGCGGCCTTTGGTATGTTTCCGCAACTGGGCGGAATTTTTATGGTCATTGCGGTAGTGGTCGTAGCTGCCATTGTCATCTTTTATCACCATTTGCCCACTTACAATATCTGGGTCCGGGTGAGTTTGGGGTTGCAGCTTGGCGGCGCGCTGGGCAACCTGGTAGACCGGATCACTCGCGGCTATGTGGTTGATTTTGTGGATATTGGCTTTTGGCCCATCTTCAACATTGCCGATATGTCTATTGTGCTGGGGGTGACAATTTTGGCCTATTTTCTGTGGAGCGAAGAAGATTCTTTGGCTCAGGTTGAAAAAACGCCCAACCTGTCCGAAGGAGGAAATGTATGAACCAGTCGGAGGCACGCCAGACCATTCTAAACAAGCTGACCCGCTACAGCCAAAAAGCAGCCGGATTGGGCCGTCGAGTGCGCCAATTGGTTTTTGGTTTTCGGCTGCGTTCAACCGCCCACATTGACCGCTGGGCTTTGCCGGTCAAACTGCTGCACGATCATCACGTCTTGCAGCGCCGCCGCGCTTTTAAGCAGGCCGGCGGTTCCCACTCTAGCATGGCCGCGCACGCCCTCGAAAAAGCCCGCCAACACAAGTAGCAGAGGGGCAAGGGAGCAGAGGAGAAGTTTTCTTCGCTCCCGCTCCCCTGCTCCCCCGCTCCCCTGCTGCCTTATGCCCTCAGCCCAACCCCTTCAGCTCCAGGTTGACCAAGCCGCTCCCCGGCTGGACCAATGGCTGGCGCAAGCCCTGCCGCAGCTTTCCCGCTCGCAGCTTCAAAAATTGATCCGCCAGGGACAGGTGCTCGTCGCCGGCCAGACGGTTCGGCCCAGCAGCGCCGTGCAGCGGGGCGATATTGTCACCATTTATCTACCCACCCCCGAATTCGATGCGCCGCAGCCGGAAACCACACCCCTGGCTGTAGTTTATGAAGATGACGACCTGGTGGTCATCAACAAGCCCGCCGGGATGGTCGTCCACCCGGCCCACGGCCACGAGGGTGGCACGCTGGTCAATGCGCTGCTGGCCCGTTACCCCGATTTGGCCGCCCTGGCTCAGAGCGAGACTGACTCCGCCGACCGGCCCGGTATTGTCCACCGGCTGGACCGGGACACGTCGGGCTTGATTATGGTCGCCCGCACTCCACAGGCGCTGCGCCGCTTGCAGCAGCAGTTCAAAGCCAGAACCGTCGAAAAAACCTACCTGGCCCTGGTCTTTGGCCGGCCCGAAGCACCCGAAGGTATTATTGAAGTACCCCTGGGCCGCGACCCCCGCTTTCGCCAGAAGATGGCTCCCCGCGCCGACGGCAAACCCGCCCGCACCCACTACCGGGTGCTTGAAGATTTTGAGCAGTACAGTTTGCTGGAAATCGGCCTGGAAACAGGCCGGACCCACCAGATTCGGGTCCACCTGGCCTGGCTCAAATGCCCGGTCGTCGGCGATACGGTCTATGGCCGCAAAAAGAATGTCCTCGGCCTCAAGCGCCAGTTTCTCCACGCCTGGCGGCTGCGCTTCCACCACCCCCGCACCGGCGAGATGATCGAACTGGAAGCGCCGCTGGATGCTCATTTGCAGATGGTGTTGGGGCAGTTGAGACGGTAGGTTGGGCGAAGGCTCGCTTTGTCCTGTTTCAAACTCGGTTTTTCCTTAATTTTTCCCTCATCCCCTGTTCAGTCGGCCTGATTTCGATTATAATGGGGCTAACAGTTCACTCGAACTGACCACTTTGCGATTGTGCCTCATCACATTTTGGTCTGATTGGAGCTTATAGTGTATGAACGCATTTTGAAGCAAATGCGAGAAAGAATTCGGACACGTTTCTATGTGATGACCTTGCATGCCGAAGAAGAAATGGATGAAGATGGCTTGACCATTTTTGATGTCGAGCGGGGCATTTTAACCGGAGAGATAATAAAACGACAAAGAATCATACTCTGGGCGACTGGAAATATTAGTTCAGGGTCAAACAGTGGTCGGTAAGCAGGTTATTGTGGTTGCTTAGTACAGGATTGCATAAATTCGTCACGATTTAATGTATCCGTTTCCTGAGATGTCATTTCGAGCGCCAGCGAGAAATCTTCTTGCTCGCTATAACATTTTCGGCGGTGATAACGAAGATTCCTCCCTCCGGTCGGAATGATATGACTTCTGTGGAGGTATCTACTCGCCTTGATTTCGTCACGAACTAAGGCAAAGCTGTACTAAGTTGAGTCCAACAAACAAATTGGTTATTATTACGGTCTACCTTGAGTAAAATGCAAGAAGCAGAAATGGTTTGTGATATTTGTGGTAAAGAAGGAGCGCATATTCGCCGGGTGACGCGCAGCTATGGGAAGGGGCCTCATTTGCTGGTGATCGAGAATATACCGATCATCAGTTGTCCCCACTGCGGCAAGAGTTATCTCACGGCAGAGACGTTGCACGAGATTGAGCGGATCAAACTCCATCGGCAGAGTTTTGCGGTCGAGCGTCCGGTGGCCGTGGCCGCTTTTGGATAAAAACGAATCGTAGCAAACCACTCAAAGGGGCTTCGTGGCTCGAACCATCCTCGGATCGGCGATGACTCGCCCGCCGCGCACTGTGGCCCCAATCACCAAACCGGCGCTGACCAGGACCATATTTTTGATGATGTATTGGCCCTCCAGGGTTGGCGCGTAGGGGATGGCGGTAAAAACTTCGCCGGGAAATAAAAAGATCGGCGTGATGGTGCCCAGCATTTGCATAAACAGCAGCAGCAGCGTGACCCGCATAAACAGCCCGGTGATTAATCCCAGCCCAATCAGACATTCCCAACCGGCCAGCAGGGGAATCGAGACGGCGGCGGGTACCAGACCAAACGTAAGCAGGTCAATGGTCCGAGTAGCCAAATCTTGGGCCGGGCTGAGGCCGGGGAAAAATTTGAGCACGCCAAACCAGAAAAATACCAATCCCAGACTCACCCGCAGCAACATCACTCCAAATCGAGCCATCCAATCAGTAATGCGCCGATCAATCCAGTCGAATCCCTGGTAGAGTTTATACATATTTGCCCCTTCTAATTTCTCTAATCAAGTGTGATTTTTCACAAGATGAATGAAATTATTAAGGATGATGGGGTGATTGTCAAATACAGGCACAGGACCGAATCTGTCCGAGAATTTAGTCAGACCTCATAGGTTTTAAAACCTATAAGGTCTATCCCTTCGGTGGGTTTATCCCTCTCTTCCCTCCAAATCCCCATCTACCTCCAAATAAATCTGCCGCAGCCGTTCCAGGGTTTCCGGGTTGGCGGCGGCCCACATGCCGCGTTGGGCGGCTTCGAGCAGCCGCTCGCTGATGCTTTGCAGCGCCCAGGGGTTGCTCTGGCGGAAAAATTCCTGCATGGCCGGGTCGAGGGCGTAGGTTTGGGCGGTCTGCTCGTACATCCAATCGTCAACCACCTGGGCGGTGGCGTCGTAGCCAAAAAGATAATCCACCGTGGCGGCCAGTTCCAGCGCGCCTTTGTAACCGTGGCGCTGGATGCTGGCAATCCACTTGGGGTTGACCACCCGGCTGCGAAAAACCCGGTGGGCTTCGTGCTGCAAGGTGCGGACCTCGGCCCGCTCCGGGTTGCTGTTGTCGCCAAAATAACTCTTGGGATTGCGTCCGTTCAGCGCCCGGATGGTGGCGATCATGCCGCCATGATATTGCAGGTAATCGTCGCTGTCAAAAATGTCATGCTCGCGGTTGTCCTGATTTTTGACCGCCACCTGCACCCCGCTCAAGATCGTTTTGAACTCGTCGCGGGCGTCGTCGCCGTAAACCTGCCGACCGTAGGCGTAGCCGCCCCAGTTGACGTAAGCCTGGGCCAGGTCGGCCTCATCCTGCCAGTTTTGGGCGTGGATCAACGGCAAAATCCCGGCCCCATACGCCCCCGGCTTGCTGCCAAACATACGGAAGGTGGCTCGGCGTTCCGCCTCGGCGTCGGCGCGACCGGCAGCAATTTGGGCCGCCAAATCGTGCAGAAAATGCTTGCGGACAAAATTCTGGTCGGTCGGCTCATCGAGGGCGGCCACCAGTTGGACTGCTTTATCCATCAACTCGATCAACTGCGGAAAGGCATCCCGGAAAAAGCCGCTGATGCGCATCAGCACGTCAATCCGGGGCCGGCCCAATTCGGCCAGCGGGATGACCGCCACATCCACCACCCGCCGGCTCTCGACCTGCCAGACCGGGCGGACTCCCAGCAGGGCCAGACATTGGGCAATGTCGTCGCCGTGGGTGCGCATGGCGCTGGTCCCCCAGATGCTCAGGCCGACGCTCTCAGGATAGACCTGCTCCTCGGCCTGGTAGCGGGCAATTAACTCAGCGGCCAGTTGCCCCCCGACTCGCCAGGCCGCCTGGCTGGGGATCGCCTGCGGGTCAACGGCATAAAAGTTGCGCCCCGTCGGCAAAATGTGAGCCATCCCCCGCGTCGGTGCGCCGGCGGGACCGGCTGGCACATACCGCCCGTCGAGCGCGTGCAGCAGGTTGTCAATCTCGTCGCCGTTACGCCGGATGAGGGGGACGAGGGTGAGGGAGATGAAAGTCAGGATATTTACGATTTTCGATTTTCGATTTACGATTTTGGATTTTGGTGCGTGGTGCGTGGTGCGTGGTGCGTGAGGGCTGCCGAGGACCGAGGTAATGGCGGGTTCAATTTTGGAGGGGTCAAAATTGGCAGCTTCAAGCTGTTGCAAAAGGCGCAGACTTAACTCATCAATTAAATCAATCGCATCCGCGTGAGTAACACAGGCCCGTGATAAATCTCCAATCTCCAATCTCCAATCTCCAATCTCCAATCGCTGCCCTCGGTTCTCCAGCAGCTCATCCAGCTCAAACCCCAGCCAGGCAGCGATTTCGGCCCGCAGGCTGGGAATATCGCCGTTGGGGATGCGGGTCAGGGCGCGCAGCAAACTGCACAACTGGTCGCCTTCGGGAATGTGGCCCAGGATGTGCAGGCCATCTCGGATTTGCAGACTGCCGAGTTCGCACAGGTAGCCGTCAATATCCTCCAGCAGATGCGAAAAGTCGGTCGCGTTCATTTCGGCCAGGGTCAGCGGCGTGCCGTCGTCGGTGTAGGAGCCGTCCCACTCGTGGCTGTGGTCGCCGTGATCCACAAAGCGCATCATTTCGGCGATGTCTCGATCCAAGTTAGCCTTTTGCATCAACTGCCAGATTTGCTGCTGGATCAGCGGCAGCTTGGCCGGGTCCATCTGCTCGACCTGATAATATTCGTCCACCAGTTGGGTCAGCAGGGCCAACTCGCCGTAGACCTCGGCGCTGGTCATAGGCGGGATCATGTGATCCACGATGGCGGCGTGAGCGCGGCGCTTGGCCTGCGCCCCCTCGCCGGGGTTGTTGATGATAAAGGGATAGATCAGCGGCAGGTCGGCCAGAAAAGCGTCGGGATAACAATCCAGGCTCAAGCCGACGCCCTTGCCGGGCAGCCATTCCAGCGTGCCGTGCTTGCCCATGTGAACAATCGCATCCGCGCCCCAGCCGCCTTCGGCTTGCGGCATTGCCAGCCACTTGTACAGGGCGTAATAGTTGTGCGTCGGTGGCAGTTCTGGCGTGTGGTAGATAGCGTCGGGGTCCATATTGTACCCGCGCGGCGGCTGCAAAGCGACAAAAACGTTGCCTAAATCCAGACCAGCGAGAGCAATGAAAGGCGGAAGGCGGAAGGATGAAGGCGGAAAAGAAGAATTTTCATCCTTCATCCTTCTGCCTTCATCCTTTGTTGGGTAGTGGACGTAGGCTTCACCCGGCGGGGCTTGCCACTGCTGCTGCATGCGGGTTTGCTGGGAGGCGGTCAGTTGGTCAAACCAGCGGGCATAGGTCGGCACGGGCACTCGACCGGCGGCGCGGGCCAGTTGGCTTTCGGTCAGGCGCTCGACATCGTAGGAGCAGCGATCAATCAGCTCATGCAGCAGCGCGTCGCCGCTTTCCGGCACATTTTCGATACGGTAGCCGGCCGCCTGCATCCGCTCGAACAGGCGCATCAGTGAGGCCGGTGTGTCCAACCCCACCGCATTGCCGATGCGGTCGGCTTTGCCGGGGGAGTTGGTCAACATAAACACGATCCGCTTGTCGGCGTTGGGCTTGCGCCGCAGCGCTGCAAAACGGAGGGCAAGTTTGGCGACGGCCTCAACCCGGTCGGGGATGGGGACGTAGCGTGAGGCGTGAGGCGTGAGGCGTGAGGCGTTTTTATAATTACAATTGCAAGTTGAACCTGAGCAGCCCGGAGCATGCTCCGCCTCCTCGCCTCCTCGCCCCCTCGCGTCCCCCTTGAAGCTAATCGGCACGGTGATGATCCGCCCATCAAACTCCGGCAGGGCGACATTCATCGCCACGTCAAGAGGGCGCAGGCCGCGCTGGTTCAAGCGCCACTCTTCTTCGCTCATGCTGCTGCTGATCGCTTGCAGTACCGGCACCCCCAGCGACTCCAGGGCCGCCACATTCCAACCGGCGCTGGTCGGCCCATCCGGGTTGACCCCGCCCATAGCGAAGGAGATGGTCGAGATAACTGCGTCTACCAGGAGTTGGCCGTTATCGTCGTAAAAATACCGGAAAGCAGCAGGGGAGCTAGGGGGCAGAGGGGCAGAGGAGAAGTTTTTCTTCGCCTCCTCGCCTCCCGCCTCCTCGCCTCTTTCTTTGAGGGAATTGGTAAAAACCGGCAGCGCCCGCCCGCCCCCGGCCTCGATGGCCTCTATCAGGGCATCTATAAAATCGGTATTGCCGCTGAGCCAATGGCTGCGGTAAAAGAGAATACCGATGGTGGGAGGAGGCGAGGGCTTGTGAGGCGAGGAGGCGATTGTCTCTTCGCTTCCTCGCCTCCTCGCTTCCTCGCCTCGATACACCCCGTGCCTCGGCTGTTCGACCGGCTGATCGTAGCCCCAACCGCCGGCCAGGAGGTGATCGGCCAGGAAGTGAAGCATCTGGCGTATATTTTCCACGCCGCCAAAGTGCAGGTAGCGGTAGACATCGTGAATCACGGGAACCGGCACGGTGCTGTGGGCGGTCAGCTCCGGGTCTAGACCCTCAGTGCCGGGGATACAGATCAAATCTTTACCCTGGCGCTTGGCGGCCTGCACCAACCGGTCGAAACCGTGCATAAAGCCCTGCCGCCCGCCCAGAGAGCGCAGGACGATTACCTGGATGCCGGCCAGTTCGGTGCGAAGAAACTCGTCCACGTGGGCGGTGGTGGGCAGCGCGCTCAGGTTGAGGCCGCGCACCGGCGGAAAATCGGACGGCAGGTCAGCCGCGGCCCGGCTCAGGGTGAGCAGGTCGGTCTCGGCGTGGGTCAGGAAGAGGATGCCTAATTCGCTTAAGGCCACAACCTCTTCGGGCTGAGGCGACGACACGTGAGGCGATGAGGCGAATAAAAATTGCTCCCCTGCTCCCCTGCTCCCCTGCTCTCCTGCTGCACTTCCATCCCAGGCAAAGCCGTTAAAAACATGCGGAGCCAAAACCGGCGGCGGCGGCAAATAGCGGTCGGCGGCCAGCATGGCCTCGATGTAATCGAAGATAGCCAGGATGAGCCGCTCGGCATTGAGCGAGTGAAACCAGATCGGCCGGCCATCGAAAAGCAGCATGGCTACATTCGCCAAGGCGCACGGCCCCAAACAGCCGGCGTGGTTCAAGTGGACTTTGTTGCGCAGCTTGCGTTTTTCCCATTCGGTGTAGTAGAGATCGTGCGGCACCGGGGCAAAGCCGCGCTCGGTATGGCCGCAGCAGCAGCCGTTTTCGCACACAAAAAGCTGGCCCCGGTTGCGTGGGACGTTGATCGGTTTGCCATCGGGCCGGACCACATAATTGCGCTCACGGCGGATAGGTTTTGAGTCTGACATAGGTGAGTTTTTCCAATCGAATCTGACTTGCTACAAAGACACGGTTTGATGATGATGTGTGATGCGTAAGAATCGCGTATCACGCATCACGTATCATGTATCACTTTTATCCATCAACTGGCCCAGATAAAAATCAAGGCCAGCCTTTACGTTTTACATTCTTCAGGATAGGCTTAACCGGCGCTTCCCGCACGATCAACTCCTCCACTGGCTGGTTACGCAGCAGATGCTGTTGAAAGATACGCTCCAGTGCCGCCGGGGTAACGTGATGATATTTGACGGCTTCCGGGTGGACAATCAGCACCGGGCCATCGGCACAGACGCCCAGGCAGTTGGTTACAGTACAAGAAACATGCTGCGGGTGGTCAGGGTTGGCCAGGCCATGCTGCTCGATCAGGTCGAGTAATAATTTTTCCAACTGCCGGCCCCGGTTCGACTCGGCGCACTGGCCCCGCACACAGATCATCACGCGTCGGCCTCGGCGGGGGGAGAAGAAAGAATCCATTAATATTCGATCCCCGCCTGCGCCCGGATGCCCTGTTCGCTGAGGGGGTGCTTGATGGCCCGCATTTCTGTGACCAAATCGGCGTAATCTATGAGGGACTGAGGGGCATATCGTCCGGTGATAATCAGATGAAGCAGAGGCGGTTTGTTGGCTTTTAGCCACTCGATGACCTCCGCCGTGTTCAACCAACCATAGTGCAGCGGATAGGTGAACTCATCCAGAATGAGCAAATCGTACTCGCCGCTGACAATCCGTGCCTGGGCAATTTGCCAGCCGTGCCTGGCCCTGGCCTCGGTTTCGTCCATGGCCTGGCTGGTCCAGGTCCAGCCGTCGCCGGTGGAGAGCCAGTCAATTCCGCCCATCTGTTCTGCCGCCTTGATCTCGCCAAAACGGGCGTTTTCATTTTTAAGAAATTGCAGCACGCCAATGCGCATTTTGCGGCCCCAGGCGCGAGTCATCACCCCCAGCGCCGCCGTAGTTTTGCCTTTGCCATTGCCGGTATTGACAATCACCAGCCCCTTCTTCTTTTTGGCCCGCCGCGCCGCCGCCCGGACTGCTTCGGCGTCGGGAGGTTGGAGGGTTGGAAGGTTGGAAGGCTTGTCCTGAGCGAAGTCGAAGGGTTGGAGGGCTGGTATGTTTTCGCTCCCCTGCTCCCCCGCCCCCCCGCCCCCCTGCTCCTGATCCCCCCGTACCTGCGGCGGATACCCCGGCTCCTGTCCTGGCGGATACAGGCGATGAAAAATGTACTCTTCGACCGGCTGGCCGTCCAGAATGTGTTCCTGGTAAATGCGTTGCAGGCGGGCTTCGTCAACGTGGTGATACCAGATGCCCTCCGGGTAGACGACCACCACCGGCCCGCCGCTGCAAATGCCCAGGCAGTCGGCCATGCTGCACTTGACCCGCTCCGGGTTGCGCAGTTTGTTCAGGCCATATTCCCGGTTCAACTCGCCAAAGCGCCGGTGCAGCCGCTCGCCCGCCTCTGGTTCGGCGCAGTTGCCGTGAACACAGATAAAAACGTGCCGCCCATAAGCGCGTGAGGAGGGTATGTTGGGTTGAGAGTCAGTCATAATTTAAAGACTCCTTTGAGGAGAGTAATCAGGAGTCGGACAGTTTACTGGTCACTGGTCACTGCCCACTAATTACTTTTTACCTTGAACCACCAGCGCGGTCAAGATTGCTACAGTCACAATCAACCCCGCGCCCACATCGGCCACACGGACAGCTCGCTTGAGGGTAGTCACATCCAGCCGGCCCTGGCCCCCGGTTAACTGATACACCCCGCGCTTGTCCAGTGTGACCTCCAGCGCCCCGGCCATGGCGCTCATCGTCCAGCCGGAGTTGGGGCTGGCCGTGCGGTTGTGATCGGCCAGCATGGTTCGGGCGGCATTGGCGGCGTTTTCGCCGGTGAGCCAGGCTGCGGCGACCAGCAGCCAGCCGGTCAAGCGGGCCGGCAGCCAATTGAGGACATCGTCCAGCCGGGCCGGAAATTTGCCCAACTGCTCAAACTCTGGGGTGCGATAACCCCACATGGCATCGGCAGTATTGATGAAGCGATAAGCCCAGGCCGCCCGCAGACCGCCGCCGGCATAAGCCAGCAGGGGCGCAGTCAGGCTGTCGGTTAGATTTTCAGCCAGCGACTCGATGGCAGCCCCGGCCACTTCGGCGGCGCTCAAATCGCCGGTGTTGCGGCTGACCAGATGCCAGCTCAACCGCCGCCGCGCCTCGGCCAAATCCTCCCGCGCCAGCGCTTCTCCCACACTCAGCACCGCCCGTCGCAGGTTGCGATAGGCAAAAACGGGCTTGAGGAAGAAAGGAGTAAGGAGTAGGGAGTAGGGAGTAGGGAGGTTTTTTGATGTACTGTTTCCTTTACTTCGCACCCATCTTCCATCTTCTATCTTCCATCTTCTATCTTCCGCCTTCCAGAAGGGCAGCGCAAACAGTAGCCCTCCTGCCAGCGTCCAGGCTACGCCGAACCAGAAGCGCTGACGCGTTGGGGCGAGGCGGCGGCCCCGGTTGAGCCACTTGCCCATCAGCAGCAAAGGATGGAAGTGGTTGGGCGGGTCGCCGAAGGCGAGGTCTATCAAAAGGGCCAGTAGAATGATGAGCGCCCGTGTCATAGTTAAGGATAAAGGCGGAAATATTTCATCCTTCCTCTTTTCCCCAAATAATCCGCCGCAGTGTCGCCATATCCACGTGGGCGCGGACGTGGGCCGCCAGGCGGTTGTAAGCCAGTTGGCGGTCGAAAGGCTGACTGCTGCCTTGCCAGCCCAGGCTGCTCAGCCAGGCCTGGCGCAAGGCGTCATTATCAAATAAGCCATGCAGATAAGTACCCCAGATGCGTCCATTTGCGGCGAGTGCGCCGTCGGCGTGGCCGTGGCCGGGAGGACCAATGTGGCACAGGCTGGCCGGGTCTGAATTGATGGGGTGACTGCGGCCCATGTGAATTTCATAGCCGCCAATAGGCATGCCTTGCAGCGCCGCGAACGGGCCGCTTTTGGCTTGAAGTGTGGCCTGAACCTGCACCGTGCGCTTGTCGCCGGCAAAAATTGTTTCCACCGGCAGCAGGTTCAGTCCCGCCGCTTCCATTCCCGTTTCGGCTTCCACGCCGTCCGGGTCAAACAGCGAACGGCCCAACATTTGATAGCCGCCACAAATCCCGACGGTCGGCGTACCGACTTCGGCTAGAGCCGTCACCCGGTCGGCCAGGCCGGTTTGACGCAGCCAGGCCAAATCGGCCAGGGTCATTTTGCTGCCCGGCAAAATAACCGCTGCCGGTTGGCCCAAATCACCCACCCGCTCGACAAAGCGCACCCGGACTCCCGGCTCCGCTGCCAGCGGGTCAAAATCATCAAAATTAGAAATACAGGGCAATCGAATGACCGCAATATCTATAATCTTCGCCTCACCTCCGCTCCCCTGCTCCCTTGCTCCCCTGCTTTGCCTTCCTTCCTCCAACGCCACCGAGTCCTCCGCCGCTACGCCAATCTCCGGTAGAAAGGGGATGACGCCCAGGGTGGGGGTGTTGAACGCTCGCGCTTGCAGCATGGCCAGACCGTCGCCCAGCAGGCTCACATCACCTCGAAATTTATTGATGATGAAACCTTTGACCAGAGCGCGCTCCTCCGGCTCCAGCAGCATCATTGTGCCAACCAGCGCCGCAAACACCCCGCCCCGGTCAATATCGCCGACCAGCAAGGTGGGCGACTGGGCGTGTCGCGCTACCCGCATATTGACAATATCTCCCTCTTTCAAGTTGATTTCGGCAGGGCTGCCGGCCCCTTCGATGATCACCAAATCGGTTCTGGCCCGCAGTCGTTCCAGGGCCGCCGCCACGTGCGGCCACAACATGGATTTGAGACTCAGCCAGTTGTCGGCCTCAATGTGGGTGTGATGGCGGCCATTTAAAACCACCTGGCTGCGGCGATTGCCTTCGGGTTTGAGCAGGACCGGGTTCATATCCACGTGCGCGGCCAGACCGGCGGCTTCGGCCTGGGCGATGGTGGCCCGGCCAATTTCGTGGCCTTCAAGGGTGACGCCCGCGTTCAAAGCCATATTCTGCGCCTTGAAAGGGGCGACACGGTAGCCTTCCTGGGCAAAAATGCGACACAACGCCGTCACCAGGATAGACTTGCCGGCGTTGGAGTGAGTCCCCATAATCATCAAGGTTTTGGCCGTCATAAGACTCCTGAGAAAATAGTAAACGGTAGACAGTAGACGGTAGACAGGGGTAATACATTCCTGCTACCTGTTACCTTGCTACCTTTTCATTGCCGGTGGCGTGCTCTGGCTCGTAAACACTCCTTCACAAAGCAAGCTTGACGAGGGTTGCTCCAATTGACAGCCGCCGCCGGTCAGATGTGTCGGGGTAATCACACCCTCAAAGCGAGCCGCCAGCCAGCGACCGGGGCCAGCCAGGTTGGTTTGGGGCGGATAGAGTAGACCAACCACACTGCCGCTGTGGGCGCGGACCAACCCCAATGCCTGGGTGGCTGTAGCCCACTCGCGGGCTTGCTCAACCAGGAGGTTGTAGCTCACCTGTTGGTAGCTGAGGGCGCTCAGGGTGGCGGCAGCGCCGATAGCCGCGGCATCCGCTCGGCGCAGCCCTTCACGCAACAATTCCAGGGCGGCACGGGTGGAGGGACCAAGCTGGCGCACGGCGGCCAAATCGAGCTGCGCGTTATAGGTCAGGGTGTCAACCGTGCCGCCGGAATCGAGTATGAGCAGCGGCAGAGTCGGCGGCTGCCCCATCTGGCAAAACTGGCCGCTGCCGCGATAGGCTAACAAGGCCAACCCGGCCAGCATCGTACTGTCCGAGGGTTCAATTCGGCAGGCCAGCCGAACCAGTTCCGCCGCCGTTAATGACCGGCCCACCGCCTGGGCCAGCCCCGCGATCACCCCAACCACATCGGCGGTGCTGGAAGCCATGCCCCGCCCCGGAATCAACTGGCTGGTCCGGGTTATCGTGACCCCCCAGCCCGACCGCTCCAGGTAATCCAATACTAACCGGGCCGCCTGGCGGATTTTGGCAGAGTGACCCGGCTCATTTACCGCTATTCCCGGCTGATCAGGTTGTAGTTCGACGCTGATGCGACTGTATAACCTCACCGGGCATGAGACCAGAACCGGTTCGCTCCATTCATCCGACCAACCCTGGATCAACTCACCGCAGGTGCCGGGCACAGTTACGGTAATCACGGAGTTGCTCATTGTCACTGGCTGTCCAGCCATTGCCGGCAGGCTTGCGCAAAATTGCCCGCTAAATCAGGGTTGTGCCCAAAATGCAAGTGTACATAAGATGCAACCAAATTGCCATGAGCATAGCCGGTAGGTTGACTCTCGCCGCCGCCCTGTCGAGACCGGATGTACCAGGCGGGGGGGAGAAAGGCGGAAGGATGAAGGATGAAGGATGAAGAGTCAGACATTTCATCCTTCCGCCTTCCGCCTTCCGCCTTTGCCTCCCAGGTGCTCCAATGAAATTCGTGGCCGCGGGTGGCGACTCCTGGCGGCAGCAAAAAATTGCCGTTGGGGGGCGATTCGACCAGACGGTAGCCCAGGCTGACCAGGCGCGGCTGCATGCGGGTGATGCCCGGTATCAGCCCCACCAGGGGGTGAAATTTGCCCTCAAGGTCAATAATCCCTTCGGTCAGGTACATAAAACCGCCGCACTCGGCGTAGATGGGCATGCCAGCGGCGTGGGCCTGGCGCAGCGCCGCCAGCAGCGGTTTGTTGGCGGCCAACTGGCGGGCATAAATTTCGGGAAAGCCGCCGCCAAAGTAGAGACCTGCTGTGCCTTCCGGCAGAGCAGCATCGTGCTGTGGACTGAAAAAGACAACCTCGGCTCCGCTTTCGCGCAAGAATGATAAATTATCCTCGTAATAAAAACTAAAGGCCGCATCACGTGCTACCGCAATAACAACTTTGGGACCCAAAACTTTGCTTTGGGACCCTGTGAAAACAGCTTGGTTCAGGTCACTGCGAATGTTAGCGAAGCAGTCTCTATCCCCGGAGGGGGACGCTGCGCGGCTTCGCGCCTCCGGCCTCGCAATGACATTTTTATCATAGGTAGTGTGTCCCAAGTTTGTGAACACTCCTTCAAGGCTGCAGCTTTCCGCCTTCATCCTTCCACCTTCCGCCTTGACAATGATTTGCTCTACCTCAAAATACTGTTCAATCATGTCGGCAGCGCGGGTGATGAAGTCGCTTAACTCGCCCCGTTCGTCGGTGGGGACCAGGCCCAGATGCCGCTCCGGGATGTGGAGTTCGGCATTTTTGGGCAGCCAGCCCAAAATCGGCAGGCCGGTGGCGTCTTCAACCGCCTGCTTGACCCCGGCGTAGTGACTTTCGGAGCCGCAGCGGTTGAGAATAAAACCGGCCAGCTTCAAATCCGGGTCAAACTGCGCATACCCCCGCGCCAGCGCCGCCGCCGAGCGGGCCATTTTGCCGACATCCAACACCAGCAGCACCGGCGCACCGACCAGCTTGGCAATTTGGGCAGTGCTGCCCTCCTCATCGCTGTAATTATAACCATCAAACACCCCCATCACCCCTTCGATAACGGCCATATCGGTGGTTTGGCTGGCCCGGTCATACAGTTCCAGGGCACGGTCAGGAGGGACCATCCAGGTGTCAATGTTCCGGCAGGGTCGGCCTGCGGCCAGGGTGTGGTAGGTTGGGTCAATGTAATCGGGACCGGCCTTGAACGGCTGCACCCGCAGGCCGCGCCGCCTCAAAGCGGCAATCAAGCCCAGGGTAATGGTCGTTTTACCCACCCCCGAACTGACCCCGGCAATCAGAATTTGGGCGGTCATCCCTCTTTTTGGCTCACATTGGCGCTGCTAAAGGTTGCCATTTCGTTGAGAATCGCCATAGCGGAGGCCACGACAGGCATAGCTAGGGCCGCGCCGGTCCCTTCGCCCAGGCGCAAATCCAGTTGAAAGATGGGCTGCAAGTCCAGGTGTTCTTGCATCAGGCGGTGTCCCGGCTCAACCGAGCGGTGGGCGGCCAGCATATAGTGGCGGCTGAGGGGAGCCAGCCCGGCGGCCAGCAGCGCCCCGGCGGTGGAGATGAAGCCATCCACCAGCACCGGAATCCGGCGGGCAGCGGCCCCCAGGATAATCCCGGCAATCGCGCCGATTTCAAAGCCGCCGACTTTGGCCAGCACGTCCAGCGCATCGTTTGGGTCAGGCCGATTGACCGCCAAGGCCCGCTCGATCACGGCGATTTTATGCCGCCGGGTCGCCTCGTCAATCCCGGTGCCGCGCCCGGTCACTTCGGTTACAGAAGTTTTGGTTAACACGGCGCAAATGGCGCTGGAAGGCGTGGTATTGCCAATGCCCATATCACCCGTGCCGACCAGGTGCAGTCCGCGCTCATACTCCCTGGCGACGGCGGCAATGCCGGCCTCGACCGCCTCGACTGCTTGATCGCGGGTCATGGCCGGCCCCTGGGTAAAATTGGCCGTGCCGAGGCCAATTTTGTGGCTGATCAGGTGCGGGTGGCTGAGGAAAGGATCAGCCGCCACGCCGGCATCGAGAACCACCACCCGCGCTCCGGCCTGGCGGGCCAACACGTTGATCGCCGCGCCGCCGTTGAGAAAGTTCAGGACCATTTGCGGCGTCACGGCGGCCGGATAGGCGCTGACGCCTTCGGCGGTCACGCCGTGGTCGCCGGCAGCAACAATAACAGCCCGCTCGGTCAGCGGCGGGTCGAGCCGGCCGGTGATGCCGGCCAATTGGATCGAGAGCGTCTCCAGTCGGCCCAGCGATCCGGCCGGCTTGGTCAATTCGGCCTGGCGATCCCGTGCGGCAGCCATACTTTTTTCATCAAGGGGAGTGATAGCGGTGATAGTTTGCTGTAACATAAATTGACCTTTCTTAAAATGGGTTGGCTCACGGATAAACACAGATTTTTGATTTTCTTTCCCTATCCGTGTCATCTGTGTCCATCCGTGAGTACATTTAGAATTGTTTTGTTTCTACCAAATTCTTGACTGCGCTCAACAATCGCTTGTTTTCTTCAGGCCGGCGAGCGGCAATGCGGGCGTACTGCGGCAGCCCAAAGGAAGCGCAGTCTCGCACTTGCACCCCCTGAAACAGCAGCCGCTCCCTCCAAGCGGCGGCATCGGCCACTTGGACTAAGGCGTAGGGCGTGGCTGTGGGCAAAACCGAGTAGCCCCATTCCGTCAGACCGGCCCACAGTTCTGCCGCATGCCGGTGCAGGGAGGTTAGAGTGTCATCACGCCAGGCCAAAACCTCCGGCTGCAAAGCTGCCACACCGGCCACCTGGGCCAGAGTATTGACGCTCCAGGTGGGCTGTGCCGCCCGCAGCGCGGTGATAACTGCTTGAGCGGCGATCACATAACCCAGGCGCAGCCCGGCCAACGCCTGATCTTTGGTCAGCGAGCGGAGTAAGATTAAATTTTCGTCTCCTGTCCAACCGGTCAGAGGGGTTGGAATGGCGGTAAAATAACGATACGACTCATCTACTACCCACAGGGCATCCGGCGTGGCGGCGCGCAGGTGAGCCAGTTCGGCGGCGCTCCACTGCTGGCCGGTAGGATTGTTGGGGTTGCACAGCCAAATGCCAGCAGGCTGCCAGCGACGTAGGGCGGCTGCGACAGACTCGGCTTCAAGGCAGAGTGAGGGAGCGGAGGTCGGCGGGCGGTATTCGATCACCTCGGCGCCGGCCAGCCGAATGACGTGAGCATACTGGCCAAAAGTAGGGCCAATCACCACCTGGCGGCTGCCCGGCTCGACCAGGGCCAGGGCGATAAGATGGATCAGTTCGGTCGCGCCGTTGCCGGGCAGAATTGTTTCCGGCGGTGTTTCGTCTACAGCGGCCAGCGCTGCTCGTAAAGCCAGACAGTCACGGTCAGGATAGCGCGCCAACCGGTCGGCTTGTAATGCGTCCGCTAAGGCAGCCAACACGGTTGGGTGCGGCCCGTAGGGGTTGCTGTTGGCGCTGAAGTCAATCAGCTTATCCGGCTGCAAGCCCAGGCGGGCCAGCTCAGCATAATCGAGCGTGCCGTGAGCGACGGGTGACAATTCGGCTAATTTTGGACGAGGCATAGCCATATTCTTGGTAAAAACAAAACCCGCCAGGTGGCGGGTAGTAGACAGAGTAAGCATGCTAACTCTGGTTCCGACCCCCCTATTCCGCGTAGGTGGCTACGAAAGAAGGTAGCGGCAGGTGGTCGGGCTGGCTAATTGTGAATGGTGAATAATTAATTGTTAATGACTCAATATTCATTAACAATTTACAATTCACTATTCACAATTCACAATTAACGTACCGTTGCGGGACAGCGCCGGACTGAAACCGGTCTTTCCCTACGCCGAGGCGCGCCCAAGACATCCGGGCCATTGGGCGCCGCTACTACTATTTGATTAGGCTAGGACAATAACACAAAGGAGAGGGGTTGTCAAATTCTATCAAACGGAGGCTAATTCAGCCCGGCTTCGGCCAGCCAGGCGTCGTAATCTTCGGAACTATTGAGCCAGCCCACCTGGTCCAGAAAGCTTTTGAGGGAGGGGCTGGCGGCGCGAAGCTGGCGAATTTGGGGACCGGTGGGGTCAATGGAGCCGGGGCTGAGAGCGTAGGAGCCGTGAAAGGCAAAGTAAGCCTGGTTGAGTTTGCGCAGGGGATAGCCCTGTTCGACCAGCTTAAGCCGTTCCGCTTCCATGTAGGCTTCGGCAGCCTCAATTTCACCGGCGGCCAGCAGCCGGTCCACTTCCTGGCGGATGCGGCGCATCGCCAGATGGAACTCGGAGGGTTTGGTCGGGGCGGCCTCGCCGGCGCGATTGAGGGTGGGGAGTTGATCCAGCCAATCGGGGTAAAAGCGGGTAATGACCTTGCGGCTGACCTCAGCGCCCACCAGCGAGGCGGTGGTTTCGTTGATGGTGGTCAGATGGGGGTCGGTTTGGTAGCTCCAGGCAATGGCGGTGGGAAAGGTAAAGAGGTAGTTGTGGGTCCACTCGTGAGCGATGGTATCAAGCAGGTAGGGCAGAAACGCGTGCTGGATGACCATGGTGGGGTAGCTGCCCAGGCCGCCGATATCGGTGACGTAGCTGGAAACATCGCCCCGTTGATCGAGCGCGGCCTCGATTTCGGCCCGCTGCTGCGGGTTCAGGCCCGGCTGTAGGGCCACAAAATATTGATTCTGAATGTGGTCACGCGGAGAGAGAATCAGGGCGGTGGGCGGGTCTATCAGACGGAAGGCAACCGGCGGAAAGACGGCTCCGGCGATGGTAAAGCCTTCATCGTGTAAAACGGCCTCGACTTGTTGGGCTAATAACAACTCGACCTGGGTTTTGATTTTGCTCTGGGCCAGGTGGAGCTGACCTAACTCTTCGGTCAGGGCGCTGGTATCGGGTGAGACGGTGATACGGGGGGCATGGCTGCGGGCCAGTTCACCTTTTACGGCCAGTAATTGTTCTTCTTGTTGGAGAAAAGTTTGGACTAAGGCTTGCTGCGCTGTAACAGATTCGGGCAATGCCGGAGGCTGCCAGCGCCGCTGCAATTCGGCCGCTAGATTCTGGGATTCCCAATCTACAAAATCAAAGAGATGGGGGGCGGTAATGGTTTCCAGTTCGACCAGCAGCGCGCCCTGGGGTGGGATCGCTGCCTCGCCCAGACCAAACAGCAGAAATAGAAAAACGAGGCAATAAACCACGCGCCACCACCAGCGACGCCGGCGGGCACGAGCGAGTTGAGTCAGGGCGTCTTGGTCAGGCAGCCAGAGCATTAAGTTATTATAAGAGAGGTTGGCTGAATAAGAAAATAGGACAATGCCGCAGCCAAAATAATATTTGTTTGGTAATATAATGGAGCCTCATAAGTGACAAAAATTTCAACAAGGTCATCGGTTTCCTGGTCGGCGTAGTAAAATACCTGGCTGCTGTCGGGGCTGAAAGGAAAATAGCCAAACGCCTCACCGCCGCTGACCATGGGACCGTTGAGCTTAACCGGCGCAGCGCCTCCTGTTAGCGCGACACTATACAGTTCACGCACCGCGTCGGTGTCCTGGTCGCCGTAGTAGACCACCCGGCTGCTGTCGGGGCTGATTTGAAAGTCTGTCTGGACATCGCCGTTGGCAATAAGCGTCCCGTTGAGCTTAACCGGTGCGCTGCCCCCGGCCAGAGGTACGCTGTACAATTCATACACCTCATCCGTTTGCCGATCGGCCCAGTAGACGACCCGGCTGCTATTAGGCGTGATGGCAAAATAGTCAAAATAACTACCTGACGGTAACGGATCGTTTACCTGTACGGGCGGGCTGCTGCCATCGCTGAGGACGCGGAACATGGCCTCGGTCAGGTCAGAATCCTGGGGAGCTGTATACACCACCCACTACAGCCAGGCTATTCCGCTGCTGCGAGAAGGGTTGACCTTCCAGAGAATGATAAATGACCGGGTGATGATCCGCATGTCGCTGGCCTGGTTGGGCGAAATCCACGAAATGTTGGGCGAATATGACGAAGCCAACCGGCAGTATGAGGAAAGCCTGCTGACTGCTCAGGGCAATGGTGACCTGGCCGGGACGGCCACCGCCTGGCTTAACTTGGGCCGGCTTAATGTGTCCCTGGGCAAAGTTTACCAGGCCAAAAGTTACCTTCGGGCCGGCTTAAAGCTGGCCCGGGAATTTCACTATCAGCCCCTCATTGTTGATGGTTTGATCAGTATGGCCCTGCTGCTGGTCCAGCAAGGCCATAAACAGCGCGCTTTAGAGGTTTTAATCCCGGCGTTAAACCATCCTGCCGGCGAGCCGCAAATGCGGGCCAGAGCCGAGCAAATTCTGGCCCGCTTGACCGATACTCCTCTTGCCGAGATTTTGAGCCAAATCGAGGCAACAACCCCTCTGGAAACCGTGGTAGCCGAGCTGCTAACTTTCAACCTTCCAGCCTCATGACCGATATAGAGGTTAAATTTTACCGGGTAAGACGGGGGTCGCTCACTTTTCTGATGGCCTCGACCAGCAGGTGATGCTCGGCGGCATGCATCCGGCTTTCGAGGGTAGCCAGGCTGTCAGCGGGATAAATGGGCACTTCTGCTGTAGCAATAACCGGGCCGGCGTCAATCTCCGGCACGACCCAGTGGACCATAATCCCGGTGTGGTCAATTTCGCCCCGTTGAAACGCGGCATAAGCGCGCTCGATGGCGTGGGCGCCGGGGAAGCAGCCGGGCAAAGCCGGATGCAGGTTTAGCACCCGCTGCGGAAAACGATCCAGAAAAGCCGCGCTGAGCACGTGCATCCAGCCGGCCAAGACAATCAGATCGGGTTGGTAGGCGGCCACCCGCTCGGCCAGGGCGAGGTCATACTGCTCGCGGGATTGGCCGGACTCGAGATAGGGTTTCAGCGGAAAATAGAGGGTGGGGAGGTTGGCTTCTCTGGCCCGCACCAGGCCGTAAGCCTCCCGGCGATTGGAAACCACCACCTCAATCCGGGCGGTCAATTGACCAGCGTGAATGGCGTCAATGATGGCCTGCAAGTTGGAGCCGTTGCCGGAGATAAAAACTGCCAAGCGTTTCACGGAGTCCTCGTCACCCAATTTGGACCACCGCTCCGCCATTGGCTGAAATAATCTCCCCTACTCGCCAGACCCCGTCGCCTAATAAGCGCAGCGCCGAATCAACCTCCTCACCGGACACCATGACCAGCATCCCCAGGCCAAGATTAAACGTTCGGGCCATCTCTTCTTCCTCGATGTTACCCACCCGCTGGATCAGGCGAAAAATGGGCGGGATGGGCCAGCTTCCTCGCTGTAAGCGAACGGCGGCCCCCGCCGGCAAAATGCGCGGTGGATTATCCATCAGCCCGCCGCCAGTGATATGGGCCATCCCTTTAATCTTGATCCCGGCTGCCTCAAGCTGCTGCACCTCGGCCAGGTAAGTCCGGTGCGGGGCCAGCAACGCCTCGCCCAACGGCTGCCCCAATTCAGGCACAGTGGCCTGCAAATCCCAGCCCTCGAAAACCCGCCGGGCCAAGGAGTAGCCGTTGGTGTGCAGCCCCGTCGAAGCCAGGCCGATAATGGCATCACCGGGGACAAGCGTCTGGCCGTCAATAATCTGCCGGCGCTCCACCACCCCCACAATTGTGCCGACCAGATCGAACTCGTCAGGTTCATAAACCCCCGGCATTTCGGCGGTTTCGCCGCCCAACAACGCACAGCCAACTGCCTGGCAGGCCGCCGCCAACCCGCCGACCACCTGCGCCACCATCTCCGGGTTGAGCCGGCTGGCGGCGATGTAGTCCAGAAAAAAGAGCGGCCGCGCCCCCTGCACCAAAATATCGTTGACGCAGTGGTTGACCAGATCAAAACCAATAGTCTCGAACCGGCCCAGTGCGGCGGCGATTTTGGTCTTGGTTCCCACCCCATCCGTCGAGGCGACCAGCACCGGCGCGTTCATCCCTTGCAAGGCCGATGCCTCAAACAAGCCGCCAAACGCGCCAATCCCGGCCAATACTTCGGGGCCATAGGTGGCCTGGACTGCCGCTTTCATAAGCTGAACCGCTCGCGCCCCGGCCTCAATATCTACCCCGGCCTCACGATAGCTGATGGGTTTCATCGTTCACCGCCTTAGCCCCAATATCCCGCCGGAAATGCATACCTTCAAAATGAATCCGCTCCAGACCGGCGTAAGCTTGACTCAGCGCATCGCGTAGGGTATCACCCCAGCCGGTTACAGCCAGCACCCGCCCGCCATCTGTGACCACTGGGCCGGCCTCGGTCTGGCGGGTGCCGGCGTGGAAGACCACCACCCGCTCCAGCGCTTCGGCTTCGGCTAGACCGCTGATCTCGCGCCCGGTGGAATAACTGCCCGGATACCCCTCCGACGAAGCCACTACCGTCGCTGCTACCCCTTCCCGCCACACCACCTCGATCTGCTCCAATGCGCCCTCCAAACACGACTGAAAAATAACGGCCAGGTCGCTTTGCAGCAGGGGCAGAATGGCCTCGGTTTCGGGGTCGCCCAGGCGGCAGTTGAACTCCAACACCTGCGGCCCGGTCTTGGTCAGCATCAACCCGGCATACAACACGCCGACGTAGGGTCGGCCTTCGCTCCGCAGGCCATCCACCGCCGGTTGCAAAATCGTCTGCGCCACCTCGTCCAGTAGCGCAGGCGTAACCAGGGGAGCGGGGGCATAAGCGCCCATCCCGCCCGTATTCGGCCCGGCATCCCCGTCGAAAATACGCTTATGATCCTGGGCCGCCGGCATGGGAACAACCGTGCGGCCATCGCAAAAGGCCAAAATCGAAACCTCCGGCCCGGCCAATCGTTCCTCGATTAGAACCTCATCCCCCGCTGCGCCAAAAACTCGCCCGGCGATAATCTGGCGTAGGGCTTCCTCAGCTTCCTCCGGCGAGTCCGGCACAATAACCCCTTTACCCGCCGCCAACCCCGACGCCTTGATGACCACCGGATAATCCACCGCCCGCAGGTGAGCCAGGGCCGGCAGCAGTTCGCTAAAAACGGCATAGCGCCCGGTCGGAAGGTGATGGCGGGCCATAAACGCCTTGGCGAAGGCTTTGGAGGCTTCGATTTGAGCCGCCGCCCGGCTGGGGCCAAAGCAGGGCAGTCCGGCGGCCTGGAAGGTATCCACCAGGCCAGCGGCCAGCGGCGCTTCCGGGCCGACCACCGCCAGCCCGATTTGCTCCCGCCGCGCAAAATCCACCAGCCCGGCTGCGTCGCTTTCGGACAAGGGGGCATTGGCGATGGGCGCGGCTCCGGTCCGGCTCTGGACCGTGCCGCCGTTGCCCGGCGCCACCCAAACTTTAGCCACTCGCGGCGATTGAGCCAACTTCCAGGCCAGGGCGTGTTCCCGCCCACCCCGGCCAATCACAAGGATGTTGATCGGTTGAGTCATCTGTACCTCACAACCACTGATCACAAAAGTAATGGAGTCCAAACCTTGGTTTGGAAAAGCCAAAGCAAGCTTTGGACTCCATCTTCCTCACTCGTCGGCGGTCATCTTATCCCCACATATCCTCAAAAATCAGCTTTTCGTGCTCTTTGTGCAGCCACCACTCGTCCAGATGAACGGGATATTGGCCGGTGAAGCAAGCGCTGCAATGGCCGCAGGGTTGACTCGTCTCCACCGACTCGGCTTCGGCCTGAGCCTGCCGGACTGCCCGCATCATGCCCTCGTGGGAGAGAAAAGCCAGGCTGTCGGCCCCGATATGTTCCCGGATAGCCTCGACCGACTTGCAGTGGGCAATCAACTCCTCGTGGGTAGCCATATCCACCCCCATAAAGCAAGGGTGGCGTACCGGCGGCGACGAAACCCGCAGATGGACCTCCGTTGCGCCGCCTTCGCGTAACAGCCGGACCAGCGGCCCGGCGGTATTGCCGCGCACAATCGAGTCATCAATCAGTACCACCCGTTTACCGGACAGGTTGGCCGTGAGCGGATTATACTTGAGGTGAATGCCCGACTTGCGAAGCTGGTCATCCGGCTGAATAAAAGTCCGGCCAATGTAGCGGTTCTTGGTCAGGCCCTCGCTGTAGGGGATGCCCGATGCCTGGGCATAGCCAATGGCCGCCGGAGTGGCTGAGTCAGGCACGCCGACTACCACATCGGCCTGGGCCGGGGCTTCGCGGGCCAGTTCTGCCCCCAGGCGCTGGCGCACCCGGTGGACAACCTGCGCTTCAAGCATACTGTCGGGCCGGGCGAAATAAACATACTCAAACACGCACAGCGCCCCCGGCACACTGGCCTGCCGGCCCTGGTGACTGCGCAGCCCTTCCCGATCCAGCCGGACAATCTCGCCGGGGCGAACTTCCCGCACGTACTCCGCGCCAATCGTGCCCAGAGCGCACGACTCCGAGGCGACGACGTAGCCGCCGTGTCCCCCGAGTTGACCTATGCAAAGCGGGCGCAGGCCCAACGGGTCGCGCACGGCAAACACCGCGTCGCGGGTCAGGATAACCAGCGAGTAGGCCCCTTCGGCTTCAGCCATAAAAGCCATAATTCGCTCTTCCCAATCGGGCTTGTAATAGCCGGGCGTCGGCGGCGGCGCGGCCAGCATTTGGGTGATGACCTCGCTGTCGCTGGAGGAGGTCAGCCCGACGCCTCGCTCCAACAGCCGCCGGCGCAGGGTCAGGGCGTTGGTCAGGTTGCCATTGTGTCCCACCCCCAAGGGACCATAAATGGTTTCGATTAAATAGGGTTGAGCGTTGCGGATGTGCGACGAGCCGGTAGTCGAGTAGCGATTTTGACCAATAGCCAGATGGCCCTTTAAGGGGGCCAGGTTTTCTTCATTAAACACCTGCGCCACCAGCCCCATGCCCTTGTGCAGATAGGCCATCCGGCCATCGCTGCTGGCGATGCCGGCGCTTTCCTGGCCGCGATGCTGCAAGGCGTACAGGGCAAAAAAGGTCAGCCGGGCTACATCGCTGCCGGGGGCGTAAATGCCAAAAACGCCGCAGGCTTCGCGGGGCCGGTCTAATAGGTCATCGTCCGGGGGCCAGTTGTCTGTCATTTAAATCTCCTTCCAGGCAAATCCAGACTTTAAATACGTGGTGCGTAAGGTAAATGTGCCACGCACTACGCACCACGTACCACGCGAACTGACGATTTATTGTCTTGGAAAAGCCTTATAGCCTTTGCCCCACACCCGCCGTATCCGCTCGTCGGCCGGCTGCGGGCCGGGAACAAAGGGTTGGCCGGTCAGCCGCTCGTAGGCGGCGATGTAGCGTTGGGCGACCTGGGCCACAAATTCGGGCGGCATAGGGGGCGGCTGGCCCTCGCCCCGGTAGCCCTGCTGCGCAAACCACAGACGCAGAAATTCTTTGTCGAAATTCTCCGGCTCTTCCCCCGCCGACCGCGCCGCCTCGTACCCTTCAACCTGCCAGTAGCGGCTGGAGTCGGGGGTGTGGACTTCGTCAATCAGGGCCGGCCGGCCGTCAATCAGGCCAAATTCGTACTTGGTATCTACCAGGATGAGGCCGGCCTGCCGGGCGATGGTCTGGCCCTGTTTGAAAATCGCCAGGGCAAGCCGCTGGATTTCGGTCCACAAGTCGGGCGTTACCAGGCCCCGCTCGACCACTTCGGCGCAGGTCAGGCGCTCGTCGTGCGCGCCGCCGCTGGCTTTGGTGGTCGGGGTGATGACCGGCTCGGGCAGCGGGTCGTTTTTAGCCAGGCCCGGCGGTAGCTCCAGGCCGTAGGGCCGTTCGACCCCTTGGTTATACAACGTCCAGAGCGAGGTCGAGGTAACGCCGGTGAGGTAGCCGCGCACAATCACCTCGACAGGCAGGGCCTCGGCTTCGCGGGCGATGGTCACGTTGGGGTCGGGCACCGCCACCACATGGTTGGCAACGACGGGCGCAAGCTGCTCGAACCACCAGGCGCTAAGCTGGTTGAGCACCTGCCCCTTGTAGGGAATCGCCCCCAGCACCCGGTCAAAGGCCGAAACCCGGTCGGTGGTGATCAAGACCCGCTGCCCCCCGGCCAGGTAAATATCGCGCACCTTGCCCTCCAGCCGAGGCCCCAACCCCGGCAAATCCACCCGCAGCAGAGCGTGGGGGATGGCGGCAATCAATTCTTCAATGGACAGCATCGCTCACCTCTCTGGAAAGGATGAAGGATGAAGGCGGAAGGCGGAAAAAATTTCATCCTTCATCCTTCCGCCTTCATCCTTTTCAAAGCTCTCCGGCGTAACGAATCCCATTCTCAAACAGCGGCAGGCCCGACAGGCCGCGCTGGCCGCGATGATATTGGGGGTGCTGCAGCGGGAAAAGATGGTTTTCCGGGTGGGGCATCAGCCCCAGGATGGTTCCCCCTGAATTACAGACCCCGGCAATCCCGGCCTGAGAGCCGTTGGGGTTCCAGGGATAACCCGACGGCTGGCCCTGGGCGTCCACATAACGCAGGGCAACGCCGCCCCTGGCTTCGATTTCGGAGAGGGCGGCGGCATCACGGGCCACAAAGCGGCCCTCGCCGTGGGCGACGGGGCAGTAAATCGGGTCGCTCAGGCCGCGGGTGAAGACGCACGGGCTGTTAGGCTGCGGCTGCAAATAGACCCAGCGGCACTCGAACTGGGCCGAGGCGTTGCGGGTGAGGGTGGCGCTAGTGGTCGAACCATTGGCCGGATCGCCGCCGCCCGGCAGCAGCCCGGCTTTGACCAAAGCCTGGAAGCCGTTGCAAATGCCCAACACCGGCCGCCCGGCGGCGATAAAGGCGGCCACTTCGCCGGCCAGCCGGTGGCGCAGGGCCACGGCCCACAATTTGCCTGCGCCCAGGTCGTCGCCGTAGGAAAAGCCGCCGGGCAGGACCAACATCTGGTAATCCAGTAGCCGCCGCTCGCCGGCCGCCAGGCTGTTGATGTGGACAATCTCCGGCAGTCCGCCGGCCAGCTCGCAGGCCCAGGCCACGTCGCGGTCGCGGTTAGAGCCGGTGGCGTGGAGGATGAGGATTTTGGGTTTCATCTATTCAGGTGGTTCCTATATTTAATGTATCAAGGCTCAATAGCACGCAGATAACGCATACTGCGCCGATTTTACCGGGACAAACCAGAGTCAAAAAGGAACGCAGAGTTACGCGGAGACTTCACAGAGACACGCGGAGAATCTGAAAATTCCTCTGTGAAGCTCTGTGACTTCTCTGTGTCCCTCTGCGTAACAACTCTTTGCTGACTGTACAAGAAGCCATCCCATCTACAAATGCCCTCGCCAGGCGTGCTCGATGGCTGGCAAGTTGGTCTCAATGACGGGCTGATAGTTCGAGCCATAAAATAGCAGCTTGGTGTCCGTCCGAACCGTCCCCACAAGGGCCAGTGGTAGCCCATCCAATTCGGTCTCAAAAGCAGGCGCATCCTCCGGCGCAACCTCAATCAAAAAACGGCCCAACGACTCGCTGAAAGCAATGGCATCGGCCCGCTCAAGGCCGGGAACGTGGGGCACGGCGGCCAAGTTCAATTCCAACCCCAGCCCACCGCCTAGCGCCATCTCCGCCGCAGCGACGGCCAGCCCGCCTTCGGAGCAGTCGTGGCAGGCGCGAACCAATCCCGCGCTGATGGTCCGGTGCAGCGCCCGGAAGGTTTCAAGCCCGGCCGCGGGCGGCTGCGGAACTTGCCCGCCGGCCAGCCCGTGCTGCTGGTAGTAGGCCGAGCCGCCCAGTTCGGCCCCGGTCAGGCCGAGCAGATACAGCCGGTTGCCGGGCTGTTTCAGATCCGACGTGACGGTGCGGGCCACATCCGGCACAATGCCCACCGCCGAAATGAGCAGGGTGCCGGGGATGGCGTGCTTCTGGCCGTCGGCCCCGGTGTACTCGTTGTTCAGGCTGTCTTTGCCGGAGATAAAAGGGGCGTTATAGGCCACCGCCGCGTCGTAGCAGCCCTGGGCGCAGCGGACCAGGCTGCCCAGCCGGTCGGGCAGCTTGGAGTTGCCCCAACAGAAATTGTCCAGCAGGGCCACCTGGTCGGGGTCGGCCCCTACGGCCACACAGTTGCGCATGGCCTCGTCTATGGCGGCCCAGGCCATCGCGTAAGGGTCCAGCCGGCCATAAGCCGGATTGATGCCGGCGGATAGGGCCACTCCGCGCACCGGCGCACCCGGCGGCAAGTCGCGCAGAGCGTCGAGCGGAGCCAGGACGGCGGCATCGCCGGGGCCGATCCCCGCCGGGCCGACAAAAGGTTTGACCACGCTGCCGCCCTGCACCTCGTGATCGTACTGGCGGACAATAGCCTCTTTGCTGCGGGTGTCGGGCCGGGCCAGCAGGGCCAGCAGGTCGGCGGTTAAATCGGGGGGACAGGGAAGCTCTTCGGTGGTCAGAGCCGGGGCGGTCCAGACCGCTTGGAGGTGACGCCGGGGCAGGCCGTGGTGCAAAAATTCGACTGCCAGCCGGCCCACCTGCTGCTGATGATACCACAGTTCCAGGCAGCCGCTGCCGCTGAAAACGCCCAGATCGGTCGCTTCGATGTCCAAGCCCTGGCAGATGGCCTGCAAGCGCGGCCAGGCCGCCGGGGGCACGGCCAGAACCATACGCTCCTGGGCTTCGCTCAGCCAGATTTCCCAGGGTTTCAGGCCGGGGTATTTGAGCGGGACCCGCTCCAGGTGGATGACGGCCCCCAATTCCTGGGCCATCTCGCCAATGGCCGAGGACAGGCCGCCGGCTCCGCAGTCGGTAATGGCAGTGTACAAGCCTTCGGCGCGGGCCAGCAGCACCGCTTCGAGGGTCTGTTTTTCGTGGATGGGGTGGCCGATTTGGACCGCGCTGCCGGCGACTGCGCCCGTTTCGTGGGTCATTTCCATCGAGGAAAAGGTCGCGCCGCGCAGCCCATCCCGGCCGGTGCGCCCGCCAATGACCACCACCCGGTCGCCGGGGTTGGGTTGGGTGACGTGCGCTCCACGCGGGACCAGCCCCAGGCAGCCGCAAAAGACCAGCGGGTTGGCGGTGTAGCCGGGATCATACAACACCGCCCCGTTGACAGTCGGAATGCCCATCTTGTTGCCGTAATCTTCGATGCCGGCGGTAACTCCGGCGGCGATGCGGCGCGGGTGCAGCACCCCGGCAGGCAGGTCGGCCAGCGGCAAATCGGGCGGGCCGAAGCAGAGGACATCGGTGTTAGCGATGGGCCGGGCGCTGACGCCGATAATATCACGCACCACCCCGCCGACGCCGGTATTGGCCCCGCCAAACGGCTCCAAGGCCGAGGGGTGGTTGTGGGTTTCTACCTTGAAGGCCAGGTCAAAATTTTCGTCAAAAGCAATCACCCCGGCGTTGTCTACAAAAGCCGAGCGCACCCAGGGCTTGTTGACTCGCTCGGTGGCGGCGCGGATGTAGGTGTTGAGCAGGCCGTCAATTTGGGAAGGATGAAGGATGAAGGATGAAGGATGAAAGCTCTTCGCTTCATCCTTCATCCTTCCGCCTTCATCCTTTTCTTCATACGTGATGAAGGCTTTGAAGGTTTTGTGGACGCAGTGTTCGGACCAGGTTTGGGCCAGCATTTCCAGTTCGACATCGCTGGGTTCGCGGCCTTCCCGGCGGTAATAGTTCTGGATGGCCTGCATTTCGGCCAGATCGAGCGACAGCCGCCGGACGGCGCTGAGCTGTTCCAGTTCGGTGTCGGTGGCCTCGGTCAGGGAGATGATCTCGACCTGGGCCGTGCCGTCTGGGTCGGGGAGGCTGGTGATAAAGGGTGGAGCGATGAACCCGTTGAGGGTGTAGGTCTGGATGACCTCGTTGACCAGTAAACGGTCGGCGATGCGCCGGGCGGTCGGTTCGTCGAGGGGACCGGTGAGGGTGTAGCGTTTGCCGGTGGCCGCCGCAGCCAGCCCGGTCAGCCCCAGCAGACGGCTGCCTTCGAGCAGGCTTTCGGCCACGCTGTCGGTGACGCCGGGCAGGAGGGTGACTTCGAGGGTGAAGGGGGGGTGGGGGTTGGAGATTGGAGATTGGAGATTGTTTTCGGCGAGGGGGGCGAGCGGCTGCCAGGTGGCTTGTTCGACGACAGGATCGTGGAGCAGGGCGTTGACGAGACGCTGGACGGATGGCTCGTCCAGGTCGCCTTGCAGAAAGTAGAGATCGGTTACGGCGACGGCGTAGAGGTTTTCAACCCCCAGCGCCCCGGCCTGCTGCCGGATCGCTTCGCCGCGCGCGTCGGGAAACTCTGGTTTGGTGGAAACTTCGACCCGGTAGATCATGGGAAGTCCAGGTTTTCTCCTTCATAAATAGACCGCCGACGGCTGACCGCCGAAAGACATTTTCATTGTTGGTGGCGTGCCACAGGTTCGTGAACACGCCTCTGAAAATAGACTACTGGAGTGCAAAGCTTGCTTTGCCAAGTCGCAAGGCAAGCCTTGCACTCCATTTTCACGCTGCGCGTCGGTGGTGTGCCGTCTGGCTCGTGACGACTCCTTTGTAAATAAAGGACGCGATGAGACGTGAGGTGATGAGGCGAAAGGTTCTTCGCCTCATCGCACCCTCGCGTCTTCGCCTCATTTTACTCCCTACTTCTCACCTGGTAATTCGGCGCTTCTTTGGTGACAATGACGCTGTGGGGGTGGCTTTCGATCAGCCCGGCATTGGTGATGCGCACAAATTTGGCCTGCTGGCGCAGCAGCGGCAGGCTGGCCGCGCCGACGTAGCCCATACCGGAACGCAGGCCGCCCATCAATTGGACCATGTAATCGGCCAGCGGCCCTTTGTAGGGCATCTGGCCTTCAATACCTTCTGGCACTACTTTGCCCCCGCTTTCGGAGTTTTGCCCGGAGGCGTAGCGATCTCTGGCCCGGCCTTTCATGGCCCCCAAGGACCCCATACCGCGATATTCCTTAAAGCGCCGGCCTTCGTAGATGACCATCTCGCCGGGCGATTCTTCCAGCCCGGCCAGGAGCGACCCCAGCATGACCGCGTTGGCCCCGGCAGCCAGGGCCTTAACGATGTCGCCCGAATATTTGATGCCGCCATCGGCGATAATGGGAACGCCTTTGGGTTGAGCGGCTTTTGCGCAGGCGGCGATGGCCGTAATCTGGGGCACGCCGATGCCGGCCACAATACGGGTGGTGCAGATCGAGCCGGCCCCCACGCCAACCTTGATGACATCGGCTCCGGCTTCGATCAGGGCTGCCGTACCCTCGGCGGTGACGACATTACCGGCCAGGACCGGCGTGTGAGGGGTTATCAGCTTGATCCGCCGGACGGCCCGCAACACACTGGCCGAGTGGCCGTGGGCGGTATCTACGGCCAGGGCGTCTACCCCGGCATCGAGCAGCCGCTCCAGCCGTTCGTCCAGGTCCTCGCCCACGCCGACTGCCGCCGCGACCAGCAGGCGGCCCTGGCTGTCGGTGGCCTGGTGGGGGAAGTCGCGCTTTTTGAGGATGTCTTTGTAGGTAATCAGACCGCGCAGATGGAAGGTTTCGTCCACCAGGGGCAGCTTTTCGATGCGGTGGCGGTGCAGGATGGCTTTGGCCTCGTCGAGCGAGGTGCCGACGGGGGCGGTGATTAGCCCGGTCGAGGTCATATAGACGCGAATGGGGGCGGCGGGGTCGGTGGCAAAGCGAACATCACGGTTGGTCAGGATGCCGACCAGCCGGCCCTTGTCGGTGATGGGCACACCGGAAATATGGTAGCGCGACATGATCGCTTCCGCTTCGGCCAGGGTGGCCTCGGGACCGAGGGTGATCGGGTCTACGATCATGCCGGCTTCGGAGCGTTTGACCTTGTCCACCTCGGCGGCTTGCTCAGCCGGGCTAAGGTTGCGGTGGATCACCCCCAACCCGCCCTGGCGGGCCAGGGCGATGGCCAGCCGGGCCTCGCTAACGGTATCCATCGCCGCCGAGAGGACCGGGATGTTGAGGGCCAGTTTTTCGTGCAGGCGGGTGCTAAGGTCTACCTCAGACGGCAGTACCTCGGCAAAACCAGGGACCAGTAAGACATCGTCAAAGGTTAACGCTTCGGAACCCAAGAGGTCCGCAAATTGCATAGATTACCTCCGGTAAAACAAAAAACCCTACCCTTAGCGGTCTGTGCAGACAGCGGGTAGGATTTTGACTCGTCATTGAGCGCGCCCTTCAGCCCGCTACGTCGTTAGAGTTCAGTTAGATCAAACTTTCAAGGTCATTAAGTTAGCGCTTCAGGAACTGGACGAAACCGACGGGAACTTCTAAGTCCCGAGGCTCCGCCGAGTTCCGGTCGTTATAAGGAGGGTAGGAGAGTGGAGTCGCTAGACTTATGCTTGAGCCTATTGTAACACTTAACTGGATGATGGAGCAAAATTGGACAAGGATTTGGGTTCTTATTTTACAAGTACTCTACCTCTTAGCTCCTGACCGGCAACGATCAGGAGTCTTTTTGCTTACCCTCGCCTGACTGATACTGTCAGTATCACAAGTTGACCCTAATAGTCCTTGTCAAGAGGGTGGGCTGTTCAAGTATAATATCCGCTGCGAAAGGAGGTGAATCGCGATTAGCGTATAGTCTGGAATTGGAGGAGTACGTCAAACGTTGAACCAAAAAAAGTAGGAGGAGTCAAAAGATGGCAGCAAAATTTAAGTCTCAATTCTTGAACTGGCTGGTTATTCTGGCCCTGGCCATGCTGGCAGGGGCATGTAGCCCAGCCGCCACCCCGGAAGTAGCCGCCCCAGCAGCGACCGAAGCACCAGAAGAAGCGTCCGCGCCAGCAGACACCGAAGCACCGGCGACCGAAGAAGCCGCGGCTGAACCGGTGGCGACGGAAGAACCGGCTGCTGAAGCCGCCCCGGCCGGCGATTTCAGTGGAACGGTCGTGGTTGGCGAGTGGCAGGAACCCAAAGGCTTGATTGGGCCGATTTTCTACCAGGCCCACACTTATGCGATTATTTACGCCATGTATTACGCGCCGCTGGCCCTGAACGATAAGGATGAGCTGGTACCCGAAATGCTGGCCGAAGTGCCAACCTTAGAAAACGGCGGCATCTCGGAAGATGGCAAAACCTACACCCTCAAATTCAAAGAGGGTTTCAAATGGCATGATGGCCAGCCGGTTACCTCGGCGGACTTTAAGTTTACCTGGGAGTTCATCATGAATCCCGATACCAAAGCCCAGACCACCGCGGGTTGGAATAAGATTGGCTCCATTGACACCCCTGATGAGCTAACTGCTATCATCAATATGAATGAGCCTTATGCTCCGTTTGCCCCAACCACCCTGGCCCTGCCCATTCTGCCCAAACACGCCCTGGAAGGTGTGCCCGACCCCGGCAACAGCGAATTTGCCCGCAAACCGATTGGCAATGGTCCGTTTATGTTCAAAGAGTGGATTCCCGGTGATCGCCTGGAGGTGGTAGCTAACCCCGACGCGCCCATTCCGGCCAAGCTGGAGAGCATTATCTTTAAGTTTGTGCCCGACATCAATACTCTGATTGCCCTGCTCCGCACCGGCGATGTAGACCTGGGCTACGAGCTGCCCGAAAACCAGATTCCCGAACTGGAACAGATCGAAAACCTGACCGTTTCGGCCATCCCCGGCGTGGCCATTGAGCGCTATTACTTCAACCTGCGCGATCCTAAAGACCTGACCAAACCTCATCCCATCTTCTCCGACATTAACGTGCGCAAGGCGTTGAGCATGGGTATGGATCGCTTTACCGTCGTGGACAAGATTCTGCAAGGTTATGGTCAGGTAGCCGTAACGGAGCTGGACAACACCGCTTGGTTTAATGAAGAACTCAAGCCCGTTCCTTACGACCCCGAAGGGGCCAAGAAACTGCTCGATGAGGCCGGCTGGACGGTCGGGGCCGACGGCATCCGCGAGAAGGATGGCGTCCGGCTCAGCTTCAAACATTCCATGACCACCGGCGACCCCATCCGCGAGAATATGCAGGTCTTTTTTCAGCAAAATCTGGCCGATATTGGGGCCGAGATGATCATTGACAACTATCCGGCGGCCACCCTCTACGGTAGCTGCGCCAACGACGGCATCTTTGGCAAAAGCGCCTTTGATATGATGGGTTTCACCAACTTTCCACCGGGTATTGACATCACCGCCGAGTGGTCGGATTTCTTTTTGACCAGCACCATCAAAGATTGTGAGAAGAACCCGGCCGGCACCAACTCCTGGGGCTTTTCCGACCCGGCGGTTGACGAAGCCCTTGAATGTTCTGTGACCGAACTTGACCCGGATAAGCGGGTGGCCTGCATCAAAGAAGCCCAAAAGTTGATCTATGACCAATACGTGACCCTCTACACCTATGACACCCTGAACATCATTGCCTACAATAATCGCGTCCAGGGGCTGAAGCCGACCGTTTTTGGCTGGCACCACTACAATTACCACGAGTGGTCGGTAGCGGAGTAAAGTTATCCTGGAGTCCAAAGCTTGCTTTGGTTATTCCAAACCAAGGTTTGGACTCCATTTCCCGGCTTAGTTTCTTCTACTCTCCGAGGCGGCTATGGCCCGTTATATCATCCGTCGAATTTTGATTTCGATCCCGGTGCTGTTGGGGATTACCCTCATCACTTTTTTTCTGCTGCACGCTTCCGGCGACCCGATGGCAGTTTACGCCTCCAACCCCAGCATCACTGCCGAAGATCTGGCCCGTCTGGAGAAAACCTATGGCTTTGATAAGCCGGTTTACGTGCAATATTTGTACTGGCTGCGTAATATTGTGACCGGCAACTGGGGCCAATCTTTTCTAACCCACCAGGATGTGCTGGCCATGATCTTCCAGCGCTTGCCCAATACCCTTATCCTGATGGTCACAGCGTTTGTTTTCACCGTCGTGGTCTCGGTGGCGCTGGGCATTTACGCCGCCACCCACAAATATTCCGTTGGCGATTATTTTGTCACTGGCATCTCCTTCTTTGGTTATTCCATGCCCGGCTTCTGGTTTGGCTTGATGCTCATCATCATCTTTGCAGTCAAATTCAAGGAATGGGGGCTGCCTTCACTGCCCGCCGCCGGCATGTATCCGATTCGCGGCGAGCCGTCGCTGGTGGAACTGCTGCGACATCTGGTTTTGCCCGTAGCGGTGCTGTCGCTCAACTCCATCGCCCGTTACAGCCGCTATTTGCGTTCCAGCATGCTGGAAGTGCTCAACCAGGATTACGTCCGTACCGCCCATGCCAAGGGATTGGCCGGCCGCGTGGTGGTGGGTCGGCACGCCCTCAAAAATGCGCTCATCCCCCTGTTGACCCTGGTTTTGTTGGATATTCCCTTTCTCTTCGGTGGGGCGTTGATTGTGGAGCAGGTTTTTGCCTGGCCAGGCATGGGCCGCATGTATTGGGAACACGCCGTGTGGGTGGATTACCCGGTGCTCATGGGCATCCTGGTGTTGATTTCCATTCTGGTGGTGCTGTGCAACCTCATCGCCGATATTTCATACGCTTTTATTGACCCACGTATCCGCCTCCAAGACGCATCGTGAAAGAAATCGGGCAAGTTCTGGCGCTGGATCGTCCCAGGCCGCCGCGCATCGAGAAAAACCCGCCCGGCTTGTGGCAGTTGGCCGGACGGCGCTTTTTGCGTCACCGGGCCGGAGTGATGGCCACGCTGGCCTTGCTGGTAGTTGTCGCTGCTGTAACGTTGGGGCCGCTGCTGTTTGTGCCGCGCGACGCCGCTTTCCGACCCGACCCGCTGGTGATTAATCAACCGCCCAGCGCCGAACACTGGTTCGGCACCGACCAGGTGGGGCGTGACATTTTCGCCCGCATCATCTACGGCGGCCAGATTTCACTGGCAATTGGTTTGCTGGCGATGGTCGTGTCCATCGTGGTCGGTGTCCTCCTGGGCGCAGTGGCCGGTTACTTTGGCGGCCTGGCCGATGGGGCGATTATGCGCTTCACCGATGCTATGTTGAGCATCCCCGGCATCTTTCTGATTATCGCCCTGACCGTTTTTCTCGGCTCTACCCTGCCGACTATTATTCTGTCTATCGGTTTCCTCAACTGGATGATCATTGCCCGGGTTATGCGCGCCCTTTTTCTGTCCTTGAAAGAACAGGATTTTGTGATGGCCGCCCGCTGTCTGGGCGTTAAAAATGTGCGGATCATGTGGGGCCATATCCTGCCCAACGCCATCGCGCCGGTCGTCGTCACCGCCACCCTGACCGTGGGCGAAGCTATCCTGACCGAAACGGCCATCAGCTACCTGGGCCTGGGCATTCAGCCGCCGCTGCCCAGTTGGGGCAACATGCTCAAAAACGCCCAGGATTTGATCTGGTCTGCGCCCTGGCTGGCGATCTTTCCGGGGGTGATGATCTTTATCACCATCCTGTGTATCAATTTTATGGGCGACGCCCTGCGCGATGCTCTTGATCCGCATATGCGGCTATAAGAAGGCTAAGGCTAAGCTTATCCTTCTTAGCCTCAGCCTTAGCCTTTGAAACAAGAGGAACAATATGGATGTCTATCAGGAAAAAATAAAGCAAGCCGGCCAGCTTTTGGCCGAGTTTGACCTTGATGCCTGGCTGGTGTTTGTGCGGGAAACGGCCGAGCACACCGACCCGGTGATCAAACTGCTTGGCCCTTTGAACGCAGTCTGGGAAGCTGCTTTTGTATTTGGCCGGGGCGGACAGCGGATTGCTATCGCCGGCCAAGGCGACGACGAAGCTATTCGCCGGCTGGGCCTGTTCGACGAGGTGATTCCCTACACTCAATCCATCCGCAATGACCTGGTCCGGGTGCTGACCCGGCTTAATCCGCGCACCATCGGCCTTAACTACAGCCGCAGCGATGTCAGCGCCGATGGGTTGACTTACGGCATGTTCCTCAATCTGCAAGGGTATTTGCGGGAAACGGTCTGGCTCGACCGGCTGGTTTCAGCCGAAGCGTTTGTGGATGCCTGGCGCGGGCGTAAAACGCCGCAGGAATTGAACCGGATGCGCCGGGCCAACGACATCGCTATGGAAATCTTTGCGGCAACCGGGGAGTGGCTCCGGCCCGGCCTGTCGGAGAAAGAGATTCACCAATTTGTGCATGAGCAGACCCGGCAGCACGGCGTCGAAACCTCCTGGGAGGCCGACTTTTGCCCTGGTTTGAACGCCGGCCCCAACTCACCCTGGGGACACGTCGGCGCATCAGATGAAAAGACTGCGCCGGGATATACTCTCAACATGGATTTTGGGGTTAAGGTCAATGGTTACTGCTCGGACCACCAGCGGGTCTGGTATTTTTTGCGGGAGGGAGAAACCGAAGCGCCGCCGGAAGTGGTCAAAATATTCGAGGCGGTGGTCGGGGCCATTCAAGCGGCGGCGGATTTTGTGCGGCCCGGCCTGCAGGGCTGGGAGGTGGACGCCGTGGCCCGCGACTATCTGGTTAGGGCCGGCTATCCCGAATATCCTCATGCTTTGGGCCATGCTGTAGGCCGCTACGCCCACGACGGCGGGACCGGCTTTTATCCCCGTTGGGAACGGTATGGGAACAAACCCTACAGCCAAATTGTCGAGAACGGCGTTTTTACCCTGGAACTGGGCGTCCGCTCCGAGTTTGGTTACATCAGCCTGGAAGAAGAAATCCTGGTCACCGCTACCGGCTGCGAGTGGTTTAGCCCGCCCCAAAAGGCGCTGATGCTGGTTCCATTTCGTAGGTCGTAGGACAAGCTGTTAGCTTGTCCCACGAGTTTAATTTTCAGGAGACCCTCAATGAAAATTTCCGAAAAAGCTGCTTTTAATTATGCCCTATTATCGTCGCCTGTGGCTCTTTACCCGCGCTCGCTCTTTCAGCAGTATTTCCCGCTGACCGAGGCCGACTTCAGTGCTGACACGCTGGCTCGTCTCGCTGAGAAGTTGGAGCGCTACCGGGAGCAAGAGCGCCAGGCGCGCGGGCAGGATAAAGCGTTTCTGCAACTGCTGACCCGAGATGTCGAAAAGGCTCTTCAATTTCTGCAAACAACAGACCTGTCAGGTTTTGATGTGATGGGCACGATTGAAGCCTATTACGACGTGGTCAAAGAATATTATCCCGGCCGGCTGAAACTGTCCTGGCGGCAGCGCTCGCCTTATGTGGTGGATCAATACCCAGAGCCGGCTCAAGACGCCAACTGGTTCGCCTCGTCCAATGTGCCGAGTGGGCCGCGCGAAGGCTACCCGGAGGGGGTTTACTATCTGCGCCGCCACATGATGCCGGGCGTGGTCGAGATGGCGACGCTGCACGAAAATGTCCACCACCTGGGCCTGGGCAGCGATGACCATCCCGGCGACTACTTCCGCTTCTTTGACGAGGGCTGCGCCAATTTTCTGGCCTACCTGATCTATTATCACAAAAACCGGGATCTGGCTCCAATCCAGCTTTACCGAACCTTTTTACAGGAAATCAATACCGACCTCTATGAGACGCCCCCCTTCGACCGGATTATGGCCTCGTTGATTCATCAGGTCGGGATGACCGGCCTGTACCGGCTCATTCTGCGCCGCCTGAAAGATCACGGCACACAGGTCGAGTGGAAAACACTGCTCCGCGCTATTGCTTCCGGCCAGTTAACCGTCGAGCCGCTGCCCGGCGAGCCATCCGACGCCGACCTGCCGCCCATTGTCCACGAGCTGCAAGAGGGGGCCGATAAAATGATTGCCCTGATTGCCTACCCGGAGCGGGTCTTGATGTCGCCGCTGGCTTACCAGGGGTATGACTGGATGTGCCGCGAAGGGGCGCTCAATGTGTCCGATTTGCGCGATAGCTGGCAGTTATCGGCGGATGAACTCAAAACCGTCATTGCTGAGCTGGCCGGCGTCTACTTTTGGAGCGACACCGGCGGGCAGCTCAAACCCTTCCCGGCCCAACACACTTCCGACATGTTTCATGAAACCGGCATTGTTCGGGCAACGCTGACCGGCGTTCCGTTAGCAGTGGCAAGGGTGGCGTAATGAAATTCGGGCTTTGTTTGCCCAACTATGGCTTGGCAACTTCGCCCCAGGCGATTCTCCAGGTGGCCCAGGCCGCCGAAGCCGCCGGTTATGACTCGGTCTGGACCACCGATCACCTTCTGGTCCCCCGGAAATACGGCCAGCCGTATGGCAATTTGATCGAAGCCATGGTGACGCTGGGCTATCTGGCCGGTGTTACGCAACGGGTTGCCCTGGCGACATCGGTCATCGTCCTGCCGCAGCGCGACCCAATCCTGGTGGCCAAGCAGATGGCGGCGATTGATCAACTCTCCGGCGGGCGGGCGCTGTTGGGGGTCGGCGTGGGCTGGATCGAGGAGGAATACCGCTTTCTGCGAACCGATTTCAGGCAGCGCGGGCGCATCGCCGATGAGTGGCTCCAGGTAATCCGCACCCTTTGGACCGAAGCCCAGCCTGCCTTTGCCGGTCAATGGATCAACTTCAGCGATACCACCTTTGAGCCAAAGCCTATCCAGGCCGGAGGCGTTCCCATCTATGTCGGGGGCAAATCCGAGGCGGCGATTCGCCGGGCGGTCCAATGGGGTGATGGCTGGCATCCAACCAATCTGGAACCGGAGACATTGGCCGAGGGCGTGGCAAAACTACGTCAATGGGCCGGCGAGCGCCGCCTCACCGTCAGCATGCGCGGCCACATTGCCATAGCGGGTCACAGCCCGGCGGCCGAGGATAATAATGTGTGGCCCATTGCCGGCTCAACGGCGGCAATTATCGAGCGCATCGGAGCTTATGCCGGGGCCGGGCTGGAATATTTGATCTGCTATTTCAAACACCAAACCGCTGAGGATATCCTGGCGCAGTTGGAGTGGTTTGCGACAGAAGTCATACCTGTTTTTCAGAAATAGGTCCTGGCTTCCGGGCGCGTTTTGATACGGGTTGATCTCCAAAGTGATACGCTTGGGTCTTGTTAAGTCCTATCCGGCGTTTTATTATTCAGGTAGTCAAGTGCCCCACAAAACCATCTCGGTTGAGGCAAAATAGAAAGGATTTGTTTATGGCCTAATCTTAGTCTGGCTCGCGGTTGCCAGTAAAAATTGAAAATGATGTCGTTGTAAATCATTTATAGTTTCAATGGAGGAGACTACTGATGAAAAAATTAATCAATATTGTCAGTCTGATGATATTATTGTCGCTCATCCTGAGCCTGTCGCCCCTGCAAGTGCTGGCCCAGAGTGAGATTGCCTGCGAGAGTGATGTGGTGGTTCAGGCCGATGACTGGCTCTCGAAGATTGCCGAAAAGGTTTACGGCGATGTGACCGCCTACCAGGCCATTGCCGACGCCACCAATGCCAAAGCCGCTGCCGATAACAGTTATGCCACGATTGATAATGTCAACGTCATCGAACCCGGCTGGAAGCTGTGCATTCCGGCCACCGGCGAGGTCGAGGCCATGCTGCAGCAATCCGCCGCTGCGCAGGCCGCCTCCAGCGACCAGGAACTGATTGTAGCGATTGCCCAGGATATTGGCGCGCTCGACATCCGCAAGGAAGGTTCGGCGGCCAGTTTTAGCTTGCTGCGCCACATTTACGAACCGCTGGTCTGGTTTGACGACGGCATGCAGCTCTATCCCCTCCTGGCCGAGTCCTGGGAACAGGTAGACGATACAACCATGCGCTTCAATCTGCGCCAGGGCGTCACCTTCCACAACGGCAACCCCTTCAACGCCGAGGCAGTCAAATACAGCCTGGACAAGGTGTTGGACCCCAACTTCCCGGCCTGGATGAACTTTGCCCTGGTAGATCTGGTCAAAGAGGCCAAAGTGATTGACGAGTATACTGTAGACATCGTTACCGTTGCTCCCACCCCCAGCCTGCTCTGGCGCTTGACCCTGCTGGACATGGTAGACCCCCAATACGCCGAAACCCCGGAAATGGACACCCGACCCAACGGCACCGGGCCTTATAAATTTGTCGAATTTACCCCCAGCCAGCAGTTTGTGATGGAGCGCAACGACGACTACTGGGGCGACAAGAGCAACTTCAAACGTGTGACCGCCCGGATTATCCCCGAAGCCGGCACCCGTCTGGCTGCTCTGTTGGCCGGCGAAGTACAGATGATCAATGCCGTTTCGCCGGAAATGCTGGCCCAGATTAACGACTCGGACACCGCGACGGTAACCACCGCGCCGACCGCCCGGCTGGTCTATGTGTCCATACGCAACGACCGCCCCCCACTGGACAACCCCAAAATGCGCCAGGCCCTCAACTACGCCATTGACAAACAAACTATCGTGGACACTATTCTCCAGGACATCGCTGTAGTCGCCAAAAGTCCACTGCCGCCTTCTCTGCGCAGCGCCCGCAGCGACCTGGCTTACCCCTATGACCCCGAAAAGGCCAAGCAGCTTTTGACCGAAGCCGGTTACGCTGGCGAGGAGATTATCTTTGCCGTCGGCGCGGGCCGCTACCCCAACGACGACCAGGTGGGCCAGGCCATTGCCGCCTATATGCAGGATGTGGGTATCAATGTAAAGTTTGAGCAGGGCGAATGGGCCACCTTCAACACCGAAAACCGCAAAGGCAAAGAGTCGCCCTTTGACGCCTTTTTCCAGGGCTGGTCCGCCGACGCGCTGGACCCGGTGCTGATGCTCACCTTCCTCTTCAAATCTGAAAACACCGAATCGCGTACCTCTTACGCCAATCCTGCCGTAGATGAGTTGATTTCCGAGGCCGCCCTGACCAACGATCCGGCTCAACTGGATAGCTTACTCAACGAAATTCAAGGTATTGTCTGGGATGACGCCCCCTTCATCTTCATGTATATTCCCAAAGAAGTCCTCGGCATCAGCAGCAACCTGAAAGGCTTTTCCGCCCGGCCCGACGAATTCTTCTTCTTCAACGATGCCTATTTTGCCCAGTAGTTCCATGCCGCTCGGCGAGAGTCACAGACTCTCGCCGAGCATGAGAATAGGCTATGAGCTTTAATTACCTCTTACGCCGGACCCTGCAAGCCTTGCCATTATTGTTTCTGGCCTCGCTCGTGGTCTTCCTGCTCATCCACATCACCCCCGGCGACCCGGTACGCCTGATGCTGGGTGAGCAGGCTTCGGATGAGCAGGTCGCGGCTGTGCGGGCGCGCATGGGGCTGGACCGCTCGCTGCCAGAGCAGTATCTTAGTTTTATCGGGCGGGCGCTCCAGGGCGATTTGGGTACATCCATTCGGGCCGCGCGCCCCACCGCCGAGTTGATCGGGCTGGCTCTGCCCGCCACCCTGCTGCTGACGGCGGCGGCGCTCTTTTTGGCTGTTGTCATCGGCCTGCCGGTCGGTATTCTGGCTGCACTCCGGCCCAGCAGCCTGTTCGATAACCTGGCCCTTTTTTTAGCCTTACTGGGCCAATCTATCCCCAGCTTCTGGCTGGGCCTGACGCTCATCTCTTTTATAGCCCTGCGCTGGCGTTTGCTGCCCACCTCCGGCTACGGTGACTGGCAGCATCTGGTTTTGCCGGCCTGTTCGCTGGCCCCGTTTCTGGCCGGTCTGATCATTCGCATCACCCGCACCAGTTTTATCGAGGTGCTGCGCCAGGATTATATTCGCACAGCTTACGCTAAAGGCTTTGCTCTCTCGCCGGTGGTTTTTCGACACGCCCTGCGCAACGCCCTGCTGCCCATTGTGACCATCCTGGGGCTGCAAACCGGGGCGCTGCTTGGCGGAGCGGTGGTAACTGAAACGGTTTTTGGCTGGCCGGGGGTGGGCCAACTGGCGGTCAATGCCCTGTCTGATCGGGATTACCCGGTGGTGCAGGCGGTGGTTTTGGTATCGGCGCTGATCTTTATCGGCATCAATTTACTGGTTGACCTGGCCTACTCTATCCTGGACCCGCGCATTCGTTATCAATGATAAAACCCATTCCCTGGAGCAGAAAGGATTTGCATGGCGGTTAACCCAAGCCGTGACCTGGCTGGTCCACTCAAGCCGGCCGATCAGGTTTCTCCCTGGCTGCAAAGGCAACCGAACCGGACGGTTCGCTTTTTGCGGCGGGCGGCGCTGCCTCTGGTCGGCGCAGCGATTTTGCTGTTGATCATCGCGGTGGCGTTGCTGGTCCCGCTCATCTCTCCGTTTGACCCTTATCGCCAGGATTTGCGTGGGCGGCTCCAGTCGCCGGGGTGGGTGGATAAAGAGGGCAGATCACATCTTCTGGGCACGGACCAACTGGGGCGCGACATCCTGACCCGTGTCACCCTGGCTGCCCGGCTGTCGCTGGGGATTGGCCTGGTGGCGGTGACCGGGGCCGGCGTGGTGGGGGTAGTCCTGGGCCTGATCTCTGGTTTTTACGGCGGCTATTTTGACGACATTATTATGCGCCTGGCCGATTTGCAACTGGCTCTGCCTTTGATCCTGCTGGCCCTGGCGATTGTCGCCCTGCTAGGGCCGAGCATCACCAATGTCATTATTGTCTTTATCATCACCGGCTGGCCCGTTTTTGCCCGCACTGTACGCGGTTCCACCTTGAGCCTGCGCCAGCGCGAATTCATCGAAGCTGCCCGCTGCCTGGGCTGCCCCACCCTGCGGATTCTGGCCCATCACATTTTGCCCAATGTGGCCCGACCGCTCATTGTCATCGCCTCGTTTGAATTGGGCAAGGTGATTATCTACGAGTCATCACTGGGATTTCTGGGCATGGGGGCGCAGCCGCCCACACCCACCTGGGGCAACATGATGGCCGAGGGTCGGGCCTACCTTGACACGGCCTGGTGGCTGGTTTTCTTTCCCGGCATCGCCCTGGTTTTAACTGCCGCCGCCGCCAACTACATCGGCGATGGCATCAACGAATTTTTCGACCCGCGCAACAAGCGGAGTTAAGACCATGTTGACCCAGAACCTTATCATTCCTGGAGCGCGGCTGCCCCAGCAGCACGCGGCGATCCAAACCGAACTGGACCAGGCCGTGGCCGGCGTCATCCGGCGGGCGGTATTTACTCCTGGCCAGGAAGTCGAAGCCTTTGAGGCAGAGTTTGCCGCGTACATGGGGGTCAAGTACGCTGTAGGCGTCAGTTCTGGCAGCGCGGCGGTGCTGCTGGCCTTAAAAGCTTTGAACCTCCAACCCGGCGACGAGGTGATTTCGACGCCGCAGGTGGACATCTCGGCCTCTGCGCCGGTGACACAGGCCGGCGCGCAACTGGTTTGGGTGGACATCCACCCACACAGCTATAACCTCGACCCCGAACAACTGGCCGCCGCTGTTACCTCCCGGACGCGGGCTATCGTTGTCGCTCACATGTACGGCAACCCGGCCGAAATGCAGCCAATCCTGGGAATTGCTGCCAGGCATAACCTTCCAGTGATCGAAGATGCCGCCCTGGCCGTGGGCGCGACCTATCGAGGGCAACCGGTGGGAAGTTGGGGGATGTTAGGCTGTTTCAGCTTCAGTCCCGGCAAAATCCTGGGAGCCTTTGGCAAGGCCGGTATGGTAGTTACCCATGATGCCGCTTTGGCTCAGCAGGTGCGGATGTGGAGCAGCTACGGCTTTGATCTGGCCAGCCTGAAAGCCATCGAACGGGGAGAAATCGGCGCGCAGTTTGAATACGAGGCTGAAGGGTTTAATGCCCGCCTGGATGAGTTGCATGCCGCCGTGCTGCGGGTCAAACTGCGCTACCTGGATGAGTGGGTCCGGCGCCGGCGGGAGAACGCCGGCCTCTACCGCGAAATACTGGCCGATTTGGAACCTGAACACATGTTGTTACCCCAGGACACGCCGGAGACCGAGCCAGCATTTCGAGTCTTTGTAATCCGGTCGCCTCGGCGCGACGGCCTGATGCGCCACCTGGCTAAGTCCGGCATTTGGAGTGGGCTGAACTACGTGCCGCCGCTGCACCTCCAGCCGGTCTACGGGTATCTGGGCTGTCGTTTGGGCGACTTTCCCCAGACAGAACAGGTGGCCCGCGAACTGCTGTGCCTTCCTACCATTCCTGAGCTAGCGCGGCAGGAAGTTGAGAAAGTGGGAGAAACAATCCGTGAATATTTTCTCAGGAGTTAAATATGTCAAATAAAAAACCAACAGCCGCTATTGCCTTTGCCATCTCGACCCGCCCGCAGCGCCCGGCGGAAGAAAACCCGATTTATCGGGGGGCGCAAATTGCCATAGACGAACTGAAACAGGATGATAGCCTGCCGGTACACCTGGATTGGAAAGTTTATGACGATTTTGGCGATACGGCGACAACCGAAAAATTTGCCAGAGAGATTGTGGCCGATCCAAGCATCATCGGTGTGGTCGGGCCGATGGGCAGCAGCGAGGCGTTTGCCTGCGCCCCCATCTACCATGAAGCTGGCCTGGTTCAGGTCAGCCCCTGCGCCTCTCACCCTGATCTGTGCCAGCGCGGCTACCAGACTTTTTTCCGGCTGGTGGCTAATGAGAACGGCCAGGGCGGCGAACTGGCCCGCATGGCTTACGGCTATCTCAAGGCTGGACGCGCGGCCATTATCCATGCCGACGACGCGTGGGCGACGACCACCTCTGATATTTTTGAGCGTGAATATAAAAAACTGGGCGGCCAGATTGCCGGGCGGCAGAAATACCCCAACGACGGCGACGATTTTAGCGATCTCATTCAGGCCACCGTGGCTGCCCAACCGGAGCTGGTTTTCTGCGCCGTGCATCCGCGCGAAGGGCTGCTCATTTCCGGCGGGCTGCGCCAAGCCGGGTTAAAAGTTCCCTTCCTGGGTACCGACGCCATGAAGACCGCTTTTCCATTGGGTGGAGGCGAACCGGATGCTGAAGCCTATCATACTTATTCCGGGGCCGATTTCCGACGACTGCCCAGCGCGGCAGCCTTTCGACAGGCTTACATCGCCCGTTACCCTGAGGACAGCACCTACAGCCCCGAAGCCTATGATGCCATCATGATCGTGGCTGAAGCGCTGCGCCGGGCCGGGGAACCAGACCGCCGCCGCATCCTGGCCGAGGTTCGCAGTTTGCGGGATTATCAAGGGGTCAGTGGCCTTATCAATTTTAGTCCCACCGGCGAGCGGGTCGGCGCGCCGATCAGTTTTTATCACGTAGTCAAAACCGAACAAGGGCGGGTGATGGAATACCTGGGCACCACCCTCGAATTGCTGCCAATAGCCGAAGCAGCCGCCTAAATTCTGTATACCTCCTCTGAGGAGTCTATGCCCATGAATGCTGGTCAGAGCCGAAGGTCCCCTGTGGGCCGACCAGCTTAGAGCGTCACCACTGATGAAAATGGAGTCCAAAAGCTATGCTTTTGGACTCCGGTAAAGCCATATTTTCCAGGAGAAAAAACTATATGCCAAGCAAAACCTTTGTTAAATTCCCGGTGATAGATAAACACAACAACTTTGAAACCTTCGTCCCGGTCGGGATTGTCGAGGGGCAGAACCCTGGCCCAACCCTGGCCGTGATTGGGGCGGTGCATGCCACTGAATATGCTGCCCACGACGGAGTGGCGCGTTTTTGGGAGTCGCTGGACCCGACTGAGCTTTCGGGCAAGGTGTATGTGGTCTTGGCGGCGGACGTGATGGCCTTGTGCAGCCACACCCAATACACCAATCCCATTGATGGCAAGAACCTCAACCGGGTTTGGCCCGGCAAGGCCGACGGCACGCTGACTGAGGTCATTGCCTATACCATCACCCAGGAGGTCATCAGCCACGCCGATTACGTGGTTGATAGTCACGGCGGCGAGTTTGATGAAGCAATTGATCTGTTTATCATCACCCACCAAGCCGGCCAGCCTGACCTGGACCAAAAAACGCTCGACTTCGCCCTGGCCCTCGGCTTTCCCTTTGTCGAAGTGACTGACGCCCACGGTACGGTTTTGGGGAGCGGCACCGGGGCGGCGGAAGCGGTCAAGAGTGGCCGCCCCGCCGTCACCCTCGAAGCGGGCGGGCGCGGCCTGCGCGAAGAACGGCACATCTCGGCAGTCTACAATTCACTGCAAAATGCCTTGAAATTCCTGGGTATCAAGCCAGGCCAGCCGGTCCCCTGGGCCGGCCAATCCATTAAACTCGATCATGGGGTGATCCTTAAAACCACCCAGTTAGGGCTATATCAGCCCGCCGTCACTGTCGGTGATTGGATTGAAAAAGATGCCGTTTTTGCCCGTGTCCTTGATTTCGATGGCCGCCTGCTGGAAGAGATTCGCGTGCCGGAGGCCGGGGTGGTACTGGATGTCATCAGTGCTCGCGGAATTAAGGCCAATGCCTTTGCCGGGAAAATTGGCGTGGTTTGAGCGGTGAGGCGAGGAAAAGTGAGGCGATGAGGCGGAACTTCTTTCGCCTCATCGCGTCCTCGCTTCATCAAGAGAGGATTAGATTGTGACCGTTAGAAACAGAGTAGCGATTGTCACCGGCGGCGGCAGCGGTATCGGCGAGGGGATTGCCAAAGCGCTGGCTCACGCTGGGGCGAAGGTTTGTATTGCCGATATCAGCCCAACCGGGCTGGAGCGCGTCATCGGCGAGATTACGGCCAGCGGTAGCGTGGCGCTGGGAGTCAAAACCGATGTCAGTAGCGCCGAAAGTGTGGCCGCATTGTGTCAAAAGGTGGCTGACTCGTTTGGCCGAATTGATATTCTGGTCAATAACGCCGGGGTCATTGCCCCGGAAGTGGAAATTGACGAGATGAGTGAGGCCACCTGGGATAAAATTTTGACCGTTAATCTGAAATCTCAATACCTCTGCTGCCAGAACGCCGTCCGGGTGATGAAAAAGCAAGGGTATGGCCGGATTGTTAACATTGCCTCGCGCTCTTGGCTGGGTGGGCGCGGTCTGGCGAATTATGCTGCTTCCAAAGGCGGGGTGGTCAGCCTGACCCGCAGTCTGGCGATTGAATTGGGTAAGTACGGTATTACTGCTAACTGTGTCTCTCCGACGCTGGTGGTTACGCCGCTTTTTCTGGGGATGCCTAAAGAGGAGCAGGAGCAGGACTTGCAAAAAGCAGCCAAGAATCCTATTCCCCGCCTGGGCACACCCGCCGATGTTGCCTGCGCGGTGCTGTTTTTTGCCAGCGACGAAGCCGAATTCATTACCGGGCAGCATCTCTATGTCGGCGGCGGGGCCGATTTGTGGACATCCGGGACGTTGTAACCTGAATTTGGAGTGGTAACGATAGAAGGAACCAAAAATGATTATTGATTTTCGCGTTCAGCCGCCCTATAAAAGCTTTTTGGGGATACATTTCTTCCGGCCTCGCCCGGCCGTGGAAGACCTGGTCACCGGCAACCCTTTCGCCGTCAGCCGGATTACCCCGCCTTCGTTTGAGCAGCAATCTATCGAACTGTTTGTGCAGGAGATGGATGAAGCCGGGATTGATCTGGCCGTTATCACCGGGCAGCATACCGGCCCAACTGGCCGCAGCGCCAGCAACGATGATATTGCTGAATTGGTGCAGCGCTATCCGGGCCGTTTTGCCGGCTTTGGCGGGATTGACCCGCGCGAACCGGACGCAGTGACTGAGGTCCGCCGCTGTATCGAGACGTTGGGCTGCCGCGGCATTGCCATGCTGCCCGGTTGGAGCACTCCACCCCTGCGCGACGACGATGAAGCAGTCTACCCCATTTACGAGACTTGCCGTGACCTGGGCGTGCCGGTAGTCATCACCAGCAGTCATTATATTGGCCCGGATATGACCTATTCCCTGCCCATTCACATCCAGAAAGTAGCCTTTGATTTCCCTGAATTGACCCTGATTGTCGGGCATGCCTCCTGGCCCTGGACACTCCAAATCTGCGCGGTCGCCATGCGTTGCACAAATGTCTATCTGATGCCGGAATTTTACATGTATATTCCCGATATGCCCGGCGCGGAGGATTACGTCAAAGCGGCCAACAGCTATCTGGCCTACCGGATGCTCTATTCCTCCTGTTATCCTAGCCGCTCTCTGGGACAGGCCCTGGCTGAATTCAAAGCGCTGCCGCTTAAATCGGAAGTGCAGGAAAACCTGCTGAGTCGCAACGGGGCGCGGCTGCTGGGGCTGTCGGAGGGCTAAAGGCGAAACCCATGCGGCTGAAAGACAAAGTTGCCTTAATCATCGGCGGGGGCAGCGGCATTGGCCGGGCTATCGCGGTGCGTTTTGCCGTCGAAGGAGCGCAGACAGCCGTGGCCGACCTGGCCCCAGAAGCAGGCCAGGAAACCGTCAATCTGATTGGGGCTGACGGTGGAACCGCCTCTTTTTTCCCGGTGGATGTGACGCAGCGGGACCAGATTCGAGCGGTGCTGACGCAAGTCGAAAAACAGTATGGCCGGCTGGATGTCCTGGTTAATTCAGCGGGTATTGCGGGCCGGGGCAGGATCGAAGAGGTTGACGAGGAATTGTGGGATCGGGTAGTGGCGGTCAATCTGTCTGGGGTATTCTGGGCCTGTAAATATGCAGTCCCACTTTTAAAACGGGCCGGCGGCGGCGTTATCCTGAATCTTGGCTCGATTGCCGGGCTGCGTGGTTGGCCGGGCAGCGCTATTTACAGCGCCACTAAAGGCGGGGTCGTCATGCTCAGCCGTACCCTGGCCGCCGATTACGCCCGCGAAAATATCCGGGTCTGGGCCATCTGCCCTACGGCGGTAGACACACCGATTCTGCACCGTTTGTTCGCGCAAGAAACTGATGCTCAAGCAGCCCGGCAGGCTTATGAGGCTAAAGAGCCAATGGGCCGGCTGGTTACGGTTGACGAAGTGGCCCATGCTGCGCTGTATCTGATCTCTTCAGAGCAGCCCCCTTATTCACCCGAACCCTTTATTGTTTAGCCAGGTAACTCATGGCCGCCGACGGTCGAAAGACACCTCCGCCATTGGTGGTGTACACCGGCTTGTGACGACTCCATAAAAAATCCTCTCGCAGGTATTTAAATCTACGAGAGGATAAATTTGTCCCGTCTTGCTCCCACACTCGGCGTGGCAACAAGAACGGGGGATTAATTCAAGAAAGGTTATCCATACACTTCGGGGTTGACACAGTTGGGCAGCCGCCGGCCGGTAATGAGCGGTAAGCGACTGTTTGGAACCAGTTTGTGCTAACCGATTACCTGTTTATAATATCGAAAATTCCAAAAAGGCCAACTGCTTACGCCAACATTAGAAAACATCGTAGGGCCGTCAGGAGTCAGGTGATGCACCACGAACTGCCGTTATTGATTAACATTGCCGCGGCCTTGGTCGCCGCCTTTATCGGCGGCCTGCTGGCCCGGCGGATTGGGCTGCCGACCATTGTCGGCTATCTGGCGGCAGGGGTAGCGATTGGACCTTTCACGCCGGGCTTTGTCGGCGATATTGAAACCATCAGCCAGTTGGCCGAATTGGGCGTGATTTTTTTGATGTTTGGGGTGGGGCTGCACTTCTCCTTTCGTGACCTGTGGACCGTCCGCGATACGGCTGTCCCCGGCGCGGTGGCCCAGATGCTCATCACTACCGGACTGGGTTTCGGCCTGGCCCAACTGTGGGGCTGGTCGGTTCCGGCCGGGCTGGTGCTGGGGCTGGCTATTTCCATTGCCAGTACCGTTGTGCTGCTGCGTGGGCTGATGGATCAAGGGCTGCTCAATACCCCGCACGGCCAGGTCGCCGTCGGCTGGCTGGTACTGGAAGACCTGGCGACCGTGATCATCCTGGTGTTTATGCCGGCCCTGTTTGCCAGGGATACCGGCAATGCCTGGCTGACCGTCAGCAGCGCCCTGTTCAGCGCTGCCGTTTTTGTGGGGTTGATGCTGTTGGCCGGGTCACGTTTTGCTCCGTGGCTGCTCACCCGCATTGCCCGCACCCGCTCGCGCGAGTTGTTTATCTTAACCGTCGTAACCATTGCCCTGGGCACGGCGGTTGGCTCGGCCGAACTCTTTGGCGTTTCGCTGGCGCTGGGCGCATTTCTGGCCGGAGTGGTTTTGGGCGAGTCCTCGGTCAGCCACCAGGTGGGCGCAGAAATCCTGCCCTTCCGCGAGACATTTGCCGTGCTCTTTTTTGTCTCGGTCGGTATGCTGGTCAACCTCAATTACTTGTTTGCCAATGCCGGGCATGCGTTGGCCCTGACCGCGCTCATCGTCCTGGGCAAGTTTGTCTTTACCGTCCTGTTGAGCGCCTTTTTCCCGCGACCGGCCCACACGGCCCTGGTGGTGGCGGCGGGCCTCAGCCAGATTGGTGAATTTTCTTTTATTGTCGGGCAGGCCGGCGTTTCCCTGGGTATTCTAAGCCAGGATCAGTATTCGCTGATTCTGGCCGGAGCGCTTTTGTCCATCATGGTCAACCCGTTGATGTTCCGTGCTATTCCTCCGGTCGAGGCGTTTCTGCAACGGCTGCCGGCTTTATGGCGATTACTCGACCGCCATGGCCCCACCCCTCAGCCGCCGGCCGAGAAGCTGACCGACCATGTGGTCGTGGTAGGTTATGGCCGGGTCGGCGAGCATATTGTCACCGTCCTGGGCCATCTGGGGGTTCCCCGGCTGGTGGTCGAGATAGATGGGGGGCGGGCCGCCGAGTTCGAACAGCAGGGCATCCCCACCCTGTTTGGCGATGCAGCCAATTCTGAAGTGCTGACCCACACCGGCCTGGAGCGCGCCCGCGCCCTGGTGGTGACGGTGCCGGATGAGGCCGCCGCCGAAATCATCATCGCCTCGGCCAGAGATATTGCCCCTCAGTTGCCCATTATTGCCCGCGCTGCCACCCAGCCGGGTATGGCGCGGCTGATTAAGGCGGGGGCGCGCGATGTGATCCACCCGGAATTGGAGGGTGGGCTGGAGGTGCTGCGCCATACCCTGCTGGCCCTGGGCTATCCTCTGCTGGAAGTGCAGCAGTATGCTGACGCGGTGCGGCACGACCAATACGACCCGGCTATCTCAACCCACGAAGAACACCGCGTTCTTGACCAACTGCTACGCAGCGTGCGCGGGTTGGAAATTGCCTGGGTTTTAGTGGACAGCGCCAGCCCCCTGGCCGACCAGACCCTGGCCGAGGCCAATATCCGGGCCAAAACCGAAGCCTCGGTTATTGCCATTCTGCGCAACCAGCAGGTGATTGCTAACCCCAAGTCGGCCACGGCGCTCCAGGCGGGCGATGTGGTCGGATTAATCGGCGAAGCACCCCAGGTGGCCGAGGCGCGGCGGCTGTTGGCTCCCGAGATCACCCTTCCTTCCAAAAATTAGGGGTATTTTGGTTCTACGAAGAATTAGGGAGAGATTTGGAATTGACCATTGCCAAAGACCGTATGTTAGCATCTCACTCAGTCCTTATTTCCGGCTCCACAACCCTGTAATCCAAACTCACCTTGCCATAACCCCGGCTGCCCGACGCGCCCAGGTAATCCTGCTGCAACAAATCGAGTCCCGGGCGAAGCAAGCCCATAATCTCAGCCTCGTCGTCGTCAAAGAGGCGCACCGAGATTTCAAGCTTGAATTTTGTCCCGGCAGGGACGCGCTCCTGGGTGCGGGGGGGCTCGGCCATGCCGACCGAGCGGTTGATCAGATTCTCGGTTTTGACCTCGGCACAGAAAATACCCTTGGCGGTCTGGGCGTTCATCAACTCTTTCCGCGACTCAGCGGTCAAGGCGGCGTCCCGAGCGTGCCTTGATTGCCTTTGAGGGCCAAGACATAATCAGCCTCGCCCTCAATAATCAACTTGGCAATCTCGGTCGGGCAGCCGATTAGCTGAAGCCCAAGCGTTGACCATATGGATGGCGGCTTTACCCAACTGGCTATCGTGAGAACGCCATACACCATTGAGGCAAATTTGGTTCAAGCCCGGACTATTCGTTTGTTAATTTTACATAATAGATGCAATTGCCCTAGGTGGGCCGGCGCAACGGGTTGCCCAATTTCCATTTGAACTCATACGCCCAGTTGGGCCTGAACGGCGGTTAAAAAATCGGCAGCCGATAAAATGCCCCGGCTGCCGATGAGACCGCTCAGTTGAACCCACAAAGAGACAAAGGCAGTGAAGTAAATCAGCCCCTATCTTCTATCTACCATCTTCTATCTGTCTTACGGCTCGGTTTCGGCGGCGGGAGCCGGTGTAGTATCAACTGTTGGAACGATGCCAGGGCCGGGGATGACCAGGTTGGGCACGGTGCCTTCGGGGGTGAAAATGATTTTGTCGGTGGACTGCAAGGCATTGGCATTGGCCTGAATTTTTTGCAGTTCCAGATAGCCGGGGTTATCGGCGTACAGTTCGGCCAGCACCAATTGGTTGGCCAAATCGGCTTTAGCTTTTTCGGCGGCGGCGGCGGCATTGGCCTGGTTGATTTCCAAATCCTTTTGGGCGGCGAGCAACTCATTGGCTTTTTCGGCCTCGATGATGGCCTGCTGAGCCTCAACCTGGGCCAGTTCGTTGGCTTTTTGGGCTTCGATGACGGCCTTTTGGGCCAGAATCTTCTCCTGCTCCAGTTGGGCTAAAATGGTCTGCTGCTTGGTTTCCTCTTGAATCCGGCTCTGCTGCACCCGGATTTCACCTTCCTGGCGAGCCTGCTCCGCTTCGGCCTGGGCGTTGGCCCGCAGCTTGTCCTGGGCCGCCTTTTCGGTTTCCAGCCGGCTTTGCACAATCGCATCCAGCGCCGCCTGCACTTCGGGCGAGAGAATCACATTAGGCACAACCACGTTTTCAATTTGCAGGCCAAAGTTGGCCGCCAGATCGCTCAATTCGGTGTCAATACAGTTTCGCAGCTCGTCGCGGGCTGTACCCACCACATTATCGTCAAAGTTCCGGTCGCCTACACAGACTTTCATCGCTTGTTGGGCCAGCGCTTGCACTCGGGCTTGGGCCAGCCCATCATCGAGGAAAATGTTACGGTACTCAGCCCATTTGTCCTGCAGAATATCTTTCTGGGCAATGTTGGGCCTGAAAATATCACCGCTGACCACCAGCCCGATGCGCTGTTTATCTTTGGTGATAATCTCCTGATCTTCAATGCTAAAGGGGATGGCCTGGCTGGAAATCTTGGTCAATTCGACATAGAAGCCAAAATCGCTGTAAACACCCGGCCCGACAATATCCACAATCCGCCCGCTTTCAAATTGAACGCCCACCTCCTGCTCTTCGACCCGCTCGAACAGATAATAGAACTGGCTGGAAAAGACCAGCACGATCACCGCGACAATGACCACTACAATCAGGGTAAAAAACAGGGGAATACCGCCGGCAAGTCTTGATTTCATTGTTAGACACTCCTTTTTGTTGTTGATTTAATTGGTAGATTAAAAAATGTTACGTTACAATGGGGGGCAAAGAATGGAACTTTCGCAGATATTGTACCATCATTTTTGCCTTTTACTAAGTTTAACCCAGAAAGGTTAACTCGACAATCCCCATGAAACTCATTGTGCTCGATATTGACGGTGTTCTTTCCACCGGCGAGGCCCACCCGTTTGACTTGGGCCTGTTCGCCCGACTGGCCAACCTGAACCGCCGCGCCCGCCGGGGTGAAGCCGTACCCGCCGTGACCCTCAACACAGGCCGGCCCTCCCCCTATGTCGAGGCGGTGATGCAGGCCATCGAGGGCTGGCAGCCGGCCCTGTACGAAAGCGGGGCCGGACTTTACTTTCCCCAAACCTATCAGTTTCAGCTTACGCCCGCCTTTACGGTGGACCATCTGGCCCAATTGCGGCGGGTGGTCGAACGGCTTGATCAAACCGTAGTGCAGTCGGGACGGGCCTACTGGCAGCCCGGCAAAAGCGTCTGCCATACCCTTTTTGCTCACCCACCCCTGACGGTCACTGATTTAATCCCCGAAGTCGAAGCGATTGTAGCAGACATCTCTGGCGAATTTGTGGTGACTCAGGCTTCTATGGCGTTGAATGTCCATCCGGTGGGCATTGACAAGGGCACGGGGCTGCGCTGGCTGTCCGAAGTGACGGGCATCGCTCTGGCCGATATGGGCGGCGTAGGCGACTCGGCCGGGGACATTGACTTTTTGCGGCTGGTGGGCCGGCCTGCCGCGCCAAGTAATGCCGCGTCTGGCGTGAAAGCCGTGGTAGAGTATATTGCAGCTCGACCAGAGACCGCGGGGTTACAAGAGATTTTAGACTACTGGTCGCTGTAAAGGGTGATTGTTAAATTTTTTTAATATTAATTTAACAACAACTTAAACTTTTCTTAAAATATACTTAACATTGACAAATCTGAGAGAGCATGTTATCTTGTGCTTGGCGTAACAATAGTGATGTCATCAGCCTGAAATGATGAATTAAGCAGTGGTGATAGGTGAGCAACGATGCTCAGCAAGCAATTGGGTAAAAAGTCTCTCCCTTTTTCGTTAGCGCCTCTATTCGACCATTCAGGTGATTATAAACAGGCCACCCTGCCAACGATGTTTTGGTAGGGTGGCCTGTTTTGGTTTTGCCTGGGCGGTTTGATGGCCCGGCGCAGCCGAACTAAGCAGCAGCTCTAAAAATTTATAGTCTCAATTCCAAAGGAGGATCGTATGAAAAAGACGTTTGGTTTAACTTTATTGGTTGTATTATTATTCAGCGTCCTGGCCGGTATAGCCAGCGCCGCCGGACCACTGCCCCAGGGCGGCGGCCAGGAGTATACCGTGCAGGCCGACGACTGGTTAAGCAAACTGGCCGAGAAGAATTACGGCGACGTGCTGGCCTGGCCGGTCATCTGGAAAGCAACCAACGCCAAGGCCGCCGAAGATGACAGTTTTGCCGAGATTCCCAACCCCAATGTGATTGAGGTGGGCCAAAAGCTGTGGATCCCCGACGAAGCCGAAGCCGCCCAGTTCTTTGAGGAATTTGCCGCGGAGCGCGCTGCTGCTTCCACTGCCGGCTCCGCCGATATCACCGGCGAGTTAAACGTGCTGTGTGTGGTTCAGGTGGAATGGTGCGAGGGCCAGATTGCCGAGTTCAACAAAATCTATCCCGGCCTGGTGGTCAACTACGTGCGCCTCTCCAGCGGCGAATCGCTGACTCGCCTGCGCAATGAAGCCGCCAATCCTCAGTTTGATGTCTGGTGGGGCGGCCCCATTGACAGCTACATCGCCGCCGCAGCAGAAGGTCTGCTGGAGCCGTATGACTCGCCCAACGCCGTCAACTTGCGTGACCCGCAGGTGATGAAAGCGGCCGACAACACCTGGTTTGGCATTTATATTGGCACCCTGGGCTTTGGGACCAACCTCAACTATCTGGAAGCCAATCCCGGCATGGCTGCGCCCACTTCCTGGGATGATCTCATCAAACCGGAATGGAAAGGGCAGATTATGATCGCTCACCCTTCCAGTTCGGGCACGTCGTATACCGCCCTCTGCACCATTCTGCAATTGAAGGGGGAAGAGGCCGGCTGGGAATATATGCGCGCTTTTGCCGGTAATGTACTGCAATTTACCAAGAGCGGCGCGGCCCCGGCCAACTTTGTCGGCAACGGCGAAGCGGCAGTCAGTGTAGTTTTCTCGCACGACATCGTCAACCAGATTGAAAAGGGCCTGCCCTTGCAATTGACCTTCCCCGCCGAAGGCACCGGCTATGAAATCGGCGGGACGGCTATTGTCAAAGGAGCCAAACACCCCGATCTGGCCAAACTGTGGGTTGATTGGGCCTTGACCCCGGCCGCGCAGGAACTCGGCCCCAAATACAACGCCTTCCAGGCCCCCACCGTCATCGGCGCGGAAGCTTCGCGGCCGGAACTGCTGGAAGTCAACCTGATCAATTACGACTTTGATTACTGCGGCAGCAACAAAACCGCTTTTGTGGACCGTTTTACCAACGAAATCGCCAACGCCGACGCTTTGAAGGAATAGCCGAGGATAACAAATTGTCATGCCAGAATCAGCCCCCATAAACCGCCCCCAGGTTAGCCAGGGTGCGCTCCAGGCCAACCTGATCCGCCGCCTCAACGAATTTCGTCTGATTGCCCAGGACAATATCCTGATGGCCGGGCTGCTTATTACCACCATCTTTGTCTTTCTATTTGTCTTATTACCCCTGCTGGAAGTCATCTGGCAGGGGTTCTTTACGCCCGCCAGCGGCGGCGAGGCTGCCGCCGGAACCTTTAGCCTGCAATACTTTGCCCGTTACTTTGACCCGACCTACCGCACCCATTCCTGGAATGTGCTGCGCGATACTATGATTATGGGCCTGGCCTCAGCCGGGCTGGGGACGCTGCTGGGCTTTGTCTTTGCCTACACCGTCGTCCGCTGCAATATTCCCTTTCCCCGTCTCTTTCACATCGTTACCCTGCTGCCAACCATTTCGCCGCCCTTTGCCATCGCTATTGCGGCCATCCTACTCTTTGGCCGCAACGGGCTGATTACCCGTCAAATCCTGGGGATTGACTTTGTCGTAGGGGTCAATGATATTTATGGGTTGGATGGGCTGGTCTTTGTGCAGGTGGTCACCTTTTTTTCGGTGGCCTACCTCATTATCCGGGCTATGCTGGAGCGGCTGAATCCGGCCCTGGAGGAAGCTGCGCTGAGTATGGGGGCCAGCAAGTTCCACATCTTCCGCACCGTCACCCTGCCGTTGCTCATCCCCGGTTTGGCCGGGTCGTTCCTGCTCTTGTTTGTCGAGTCGCTGGCCGACCTGGGTAACCCGCTGCTCATCTCCGGTAACACCACCGTCCTGTCCGCCGAAATCTTCCTGGCCGTCAACGGCGAGTTCAACCAGCAAAAAGGGGCAGCCCTGTCGCTGGTCCTCTTAATCCCCACCCTGACCCTCTTTTTAGTGCAGAACTATTGGGTCAGCCGCCGCTCCTACATCTCCGTGACCGGCAAACCGGCGGGCGGGCAGTTGACAGTTAAAGAACCGCTCATCCGCTGGACTTTTATTACCATCAGCGTGTTGACCCTGCTGTTGGTGCTGGGCTTGTATGCTTCAATCCTGGTCGGTTCGGTCACGCACCTGTGGGGTATTGATTACTCGTTAAACTGGCAGCACTTTGGTCTGGCCCTCAGCCGGGGACTGGAAGCCCTTATTGATACTACCTTTTTATCGGCCATTGCCACGCCGGTGGCCGGCCTGATTGGCATGCTGGTGGCCTTCCTGGTCATCCGCAAAACCTTCTCCGGCAAAGAAGCCCTGGACTTCTTCTCAAACCTGGGCGGCGCGGTCCCCGGCACGATTTTGGGCATTGGCTATATTATTGCTTTTATCCAGGCTCCCTGGTGGGCGCTGCTGCTGGTTTATACCGTGCTGGCCCTCTATTTCAGTTCGGTCAGCGCCAAAAGCTGGCCCGCTCGCCTGGGGGTCATCCTGGGGGGGACGCTGGCCGGTTATGGTTTGACCTTCCTTCCCGGTGAGGCCGGCTCGACGGCCTGGCTCAGTTTTGCCGAGTGGCATTATCTCCTGGCCGGTCTGCTGGCAGCGGCGGCGGCACTGGCGGCCTGGGGCACACCCGCCGGCAAACGCTGGCTGGTCGGCGGAACACTGCTGGTGATGGCCCTGTATCTGGCGCTGCACAATTGGGCCGGCTACTGGCTGCAAAGCCTGACGATTTGGGGCCGGGGCTTAGAGGGTGTTTACTGGCCCCGTATTATCAGCAGCCTGGCCGACCAGATTGGGGTGGTTTTGCAGCCGACCAACGCCCTCATGGGTTTGACCTTTGTTTTCGCCGGTCTTTTCATTGTGGGACAGGTAGGGGCGCGGGTCAGGCTCTACGTGGCCTTATTGCTGCTCGGCGTCAGCACGGCCCTGTCATTGGCGGGGGAACAGCCGCTGGCCCTGGTCGGCACCTCTTACATTATCATCTTTGCCTACGCTGTGCGCAGCTTGCCGGCCTCGGTGCGGGCGGGAGTGGCCGCCTTGCAGCAGATTGACCCTTCCATCGAGGAAGCCTCGGCCAACCTGGGCGCAGATGCTCAATATACCTTCCGGCGCATCACCCTACCGCTCATTTTGCCCGCCTTTATCGCCGGCCTTATCTTTAGCTTTGCCCGCCACATGACCAGCCTCTCGGCCATTATCTTCCTCTCTACCCCTAAGTGGCGCATCCTCACCGTCGAGATACTCAGCGCGGTCGAGCAAGGCGGACTGAGTCTGGCCGCGGCCTACTCGGTCATCCTGGTGGCCATTGTCCTGGTCGCCATCGGCTTGACTTACCTGATCCTGGGCCGCACCCTGGGCAGCGCGGGCAAACGGGTGGATTTGAATATATAAAGCGGGGATGAGGCGGTGAGGCGAGGAGGCGAAGAGGCGAAAGCTGTCATCGCCTCCTCGCCTCACCCGTCCTCGCCTCCTTTTCAGGAGTGTTTTGTGAGCTTTCTCTTACTTGAAAATCTGGTCAAAGAATTTGCCGGGCGCGGCGGCGAGGGGATTGTCCGTGCGGTAGACAATGCCACTATCAGCATCGAAGAGGGCGAGTTTATCACCCTGCTGGGGCCGTCTGGCTGCGGCAAAACCACCACCTTGCGCCTGATTGCCGGCTTCGAGTTCCCCACCAGCGGCCGGATTGTGCTCGACGGCGAAACCATTAACCAGCAGCCGCCCAACCAGCGTGACATGGCCATGGTCTTTCAAAGCTACGCCATCTTCCCCCATTTGAACGTTTTTGAGAATATTGCCTACGGCCTCAAGATCCGCCGTCTCTCCGGCGAGAGCATCAAACAAAAAGTCCGCCGGGTGCTGGATCTGACCGAATTGACCGGCCTGGAGAACCGCGCCCCTAACGCGCTCTCCGGCGGACAGCAGCAGCGGGTCGCCCTGGCCCGTGCCTTAGTCATGGAACCCAAAGTGCTGTTGATGGACGAGCCGCTCTCTAACCTCGACGCCAAGCTAAGGGAGGTGATGCGCACCGAAATCCGGCGTATCCAGCAGACGCTAGGGATTACCAGTGTTTACGTTACCCACGACCAAGTGGAAGCGATGACGCTGTCGGACCGGATTGTGGTCATGAACCGGGGCCGGATTGAGCAAATCGGTCCGCCCACCGAGATTTATCGCCACCCTCGCACCACCTTTGTGGCCGATTTTATTGGCCGGGCTAATTTTGTCCCGGCTGTGGTAAAAAGCCTCAATGGTAACAGCCTCACAATCGAGGCATTGGGCCAGATATTGACCGTACCCAACCCGGACCGAACTTTGCAAGCCGGCCAGGCGGTTAATATGGTTATCCGCCCCGAAGCCGTTCAGGTAGTCGAGCAGGGCGGGCAGTACACAGGCGTGGTTCGCTGGGCCTCTTACCTGGGCAGCGTGGTCGAGTATGAGATCGAGGTGGCCGGCCACTCCCTCTCTATCACCGACGCCGACCCGCGCCACACCGTTATCTATCCCCCCGGCCACGAGGTCAGGCTGCGCCTGCTCGAAGACTGCGCCTACATCCTGCCGGATTGATATTTTTATGAAGGAGTGCGGTATCTGTCAATCATTTTGATGACCACCAGCGCCGTCAGTAGGAGGCCAGTCAGCAGCACCGCCTGGCCAGAGAGGGGAGTCAACAAGATGAGCAGGGCTGACAGGGGGAACAGAAGCGGGTGGTGATAGCTGCGGAGGTGGGGCTGCTGGTGGAGCGCCCACAATCCGGTCAGGTAGATGACGACCGGCACAGCTACGGCCGCCCGCAGCCATTGGGCCACCAGCGGCAAGCGCATCACCACATAGCCGATGGTCGCTAGGGTAAAGTTGTGTTCGTCAAAAGCGGCCGGAATACCGGCCGCCAGAATGAGCGCGCCGGTAAGCTGGACAAAGACGGCCAGCCGGTAGGGCACGTCGTCGGTATCGTAAGCCGAGGCAAACCAGGTGAAGTTCATCCAGGCCCACCAGATGGCAAAGAAAACCATGGCATAGCTGGCGATGGCCTCGGCGATATGGGCCTCGGCCAGGCCGTGGTGCAGCCGGCTGCCCGCCTGAGCCACGGCCACCACAAAAACCAGGTCGAAAAACAGTTCCAGTGGCGTCGCGGCCCGGTGGACCTCATCCGGCGAGCAGGAGCGCATGGGCGTTATCCAACGGGGTTTTTGGGGTAGGGCGGCAGTGTGTTCAGTCATTTAGGTGTCCTTTTCCTGGATATTACAGCGGCTCAAGCAAGAACCGGACCAGTTCACCGACAAATAGATCAGGCGCGGTGTACATGGCGATATGTTGCTGCCCCGGCAGCACGGCGATGCGACTGTTGGGCAAGGCAGCAGCCACCGTCTCCGTGGCCGCTTTGAGGACGGGTGGACTGTCGCTGCCGAGCAAAAGCAGGGTGGGGGTCTGCAGCATTTTGAACCGCTGCGCCTCAAACGTATATTGTTCTTCCGCCCGCGACTCCCGCGGTAGGGTATGGGCGGTTGCCAGCCGCGCCGGCCAAGCCCGTGACGATCTCAACTGTTCAATCTCGTCGGTCGGCATCCCTACAACCTCGTGGTAGAGCATTGTCAGGATTCCCTCTCGATCACCCACCGCCAGCAGCGATTCCAGCCGCTCGATGACCCCGGCGGGATAAAGCGATACGCCGGGGAGAGATATACCTGGTTCGTATAGGACCAGTTTACGCAGATTCCGCGTAAGCAGTGCCGCTTCAAGCGCACACAGCGCGCCAAAGGAGTGCCCCAGCAGATATGCCGGCTCCCCTAGTGAATCCACAACCGCTGCAATATCTTCAAATTCCCGCTCGATAGCATAGGTCGGACTGTCGCTGCTCTTCCCATGCCCCCGCCGATCTACTATAACCAGGCTAAAGCGCGCTTCTAGCATCGCCAGAACGGCTAACCAGGCCAGCGCATTGGCCGCACCGCTGCCATGCACCAGCACCAGTGGCGTCCCCGTCCCCCGGCGATAGCAGGCAATCGTTGTTCCGTCGGGCGATGTGACTTTTTCCATTGTTTCCCCTCCTCTTTACTCGAGGACTAGCCGGTAAGCTGCCTGTTGGCTACCTCCCATTCTACCATATCTACCCTTCTCTGACCAACCCTAAAAAGTGTTAAACCCCACCGCCAGCGGCTTGCCTGAATTGAGGCAGTAAGCTAAAATCCAAAGATGTCTTGGGGCTGATGAGGCGCTAAGACAGTAATCAGCTTGAAATCAACTGGACTTTCAATCGGGCTGGTACGTGGTGCGTAGTGCGTAGGGAGCTTTGGCGCAGCAGCATTATCTCCACGCACCACGCACTACGCACCACAAATTTTATTTCTGCCCGACCAGGACAAAACCACCTTCGGTCTTAACCTGCCACATGCAACTTAATAAGCAAGGAGCTTCTCTTATGACCAATACTAACCTCGATGAACTTTGTGTCAATACTATCCGCACCCTCTCAATAGATGGGGTGCAAAAAGCCAACTCTGGCCACCCAGGCATGCCCATGGGCATGGCCGACGCCGCCTATGTGCTCTGGACGCAGTTTCTGCGCCACAACCCCGGCAACCCCGATTGGGCCGACCGGGACCGCTTTGTGCTGTCTGCCGGGCACGGCTCGATGCTGCTCTACAGCCTGCTCCACTTGACCGGCTACGACTTGCCGCTGGAGGAGCTAAAACAGTTTCGGCAGTGGGGCAGCCTGACCCCCGGCCACCCCGAATACGGCCTGACTCCCGGCGTCGAGACGACCACCGGGCCGTTGGGCCAGGGTTTTGCCAACGGCGTCGGTATGGCCATTGCTGAAGCCTTCCTGGCTGCCACCTTCAACCGCCCCGGCCATGAGCTGATTAACCATTACACCTATGCTATATGCAGCGATGGCGACCTGATGGAAGGCATTTCGCACGAAGCCGCTTCGCTGGCCGGCCACATGAAGCTGGGCAAACTGATCTACCTGTACGACGACAACCACATCTCCATTGACGGCAGCACCGACCTGGCCTACACCGAAGACCGCATGAAACGCTTCGAGGCGTATGGCTGGCACACTCAGCAGATTGACGGCCACGACCGCGCCGCCGTCGCTGCGGCCATCAAAGCGGCCCAGGCTGTCACTGATAAACCTTCGATCATCGCCTGCCGCACCACCATTGGCTACGGCAGCCCTAACAAGGCCAATACGGCCAAGGTCCACGGCGAGGCCCTCGGCGTGGAGGAAGTCAAATTGACCAAGCAAGCCTTTGGTTGGGACCCGGAGCAGGATTTTTATATCCCTGAAGAAGCCCTAGCCCATTTCCGCCGGGCGGTAGACCAGGGCCGCCAGTGGGAAGCCGTGTGGCGCGACAAGCTGGAAGCCTATGCCAAAGCTTATCCCCAGGAGGCCGAACAGTTCCGCTTGGCCTTGTCGGGCCAGCTCCCTGCCGGCTGGGAAGAAGCCCTGCCGGTCTTTCCCGCCGACGCCAAAGGGATGGCGACGCGAGCGGCGTCGGGCCAGGTGCTCAATGCCATTGCCCCAATCATCCCGACGCTGATCGGCGGCTCGGCGGATTTGGCCCCCAGCAACAACACCTTTTTAAAAGGCTACCCGGTTTTTGCCAACGACAGTTTTGCCGGGCGTAACTTCCACTTTGGAGTGCGCGAGCACGGCATGGCTTCTGCCCTCAATGGCATGGCCGTTCACGGTGGGGTTATCCCCTACGGCGGTACCTTTCTTATCTTTTCCGATTACGCCCGCCCGGCCATCCGGCTGGCGGCGTTGTCTCACTTCCCCACCATCTTTGTCTTTACCCACGACAGCATTGGCCTGGGCGAAGACGGTCCGACCCATCAGCCGGTTGAACACCTGGCCGCCTTGCGAGCTATCCCCAACCTGATTGTCATCCGTCCCGCCGATGCTAACGAGACCGCCCAGGCCTGGAAAGTGGCCCTGGAAAAACGAGACGGCCCGGTGCTGCTGGCCCTGACCCGCCAAAACCTGCCGGTGTATGACCGCTCGAAGATGGGCGATGCGGCCGGGGTGGCGAAAGGGGCTTATGTACTGCTGGATGCGGATCGGGTTTACCCGGATGTTATCCTTATCGCCACTGGCTCGGAGGTGCAACTGGCCGTGGAAGCCCACGCCAAGCTGGCCGAACAGGGCATCGCCGCGCGGGTGGTCAGTATGCCCAGTTGGGAACTGTTTGCCCAACAGCCGGAGGAGTACCGTGACTCGGTGCTGCCGCAGACGGTCAAAGCGCGAGTCGCCATCGAAGCCGCTGTACCGATGGGCTGGGAGCGCTGGGTTGGCCCGCACGGGGCCATCATAGGGTTGGACCATTTTGGCGCATCTGCTCCTTACAAAACCATCTTCCAGCACTTCGGCTTCACCACCGATAATGTCGTCTTGCGGGCATTGGAGACGATTGATAAATCTAAAAGGTAGCATGTAGCAGGGTAGCAAAGGTAACATTTTTTATGCGACTTTGCTACCCTGCTACTTTGGATAGTATGATGTCCATCGAAGACCTCAAAAAACAAGCCGCTGAAAAGGCAGTTGACCAGGTGCAGAGCGGGATGGTGCTGGGGTTGGGGACGGGCTCCAGCGCCAAATATGCCACCATGAAGATTGGCGAGTTGTGGCAGGCCGGCCAATTGACCGATATTGTCGGTATTCCCACTTCGGAAAGCACGGTGACGCTGGCGATAAAGTATGGTCTCCCTCTGGCTACCCTCGATGCGTATCCCGTCGTTGACCTAGCGATTGATGGGGCTGACGAGATTGACCCCAACCTGAACCTGATCAAGGGCCTGGGCGGAGCCTTGCTGCGTGAAAAGATGATCGAGTCGGTTACTCGGAAATTTATTGTGGTGGCCGATGGCAGCAAAGTGGTACAGAAACTGGGCACTCGCGCCCCGGTTCCGGTTGAAGTGGTCCAGTTCTGCTGGAAATCCACGGCCCGCTGGCTGGAAAGCTTGGGCTGTACCCCTGTGCTGCGCGATGGTGAAGTCCAACCTTACCTTACCGACAACGGTAATTATATCCTCGACTGCCATTTTCCTCACGGTATTGACCGCCCCGCCGAACTGGCCGCCACGCTCAAAAATCGCCCCGGCGTGGTGGAGCACGGCCTCTTTTTAGGTATGGCCGCCGAAGCTATTGTGGCGACGGCTGACGGTATCACAGTGATGAGCCGTAAAAACAAATCTGCGTAATCTGCGAAATCTGCGAATTATACCCTCTCCCCTCAACAATTGAGCAATCTTGAACTTTTCGCCCAATCTCGGTATACTAACCTCTAGTTAAACCCAAACTTAACTAGAGGTATTTTTTATGCCCGAATCCCCCTATCCTATGCTTCTGGTTGAAGAAGCCCTGGCCCTCATCGAGCGAGAAGTTCGACCGTTAGCCCCTGTGACCATCTCTTTTAGCGAAGCCCTGGGTTTGGTGCTGGCCGAAGCCGTGCTGGCTGCCGAACCGATGCCGCCCTTTGCCGCAGCCAGTGTGGATGGCTTTGCCGTTATTGCCGCCGATGGCCCCGGCCTGCGCCGGATTGTCGGCGATCAGATGGCCGGGTATGTGGCCGGCTTGCGCGTCGAGCCGGGGACTGCCGCCCGTGTGACCACCGGCGCGCCTATTCCGCCCGGTGCAGATACCATGGTCATGATCGAGCAGACCGAGGAGCAGAACGGGCAGGTCAATATTTTGACCGACGATCTCCAGCCCGGCGTTAATATCCGCCCCATTGGGCAGGATATCGAAATCGGGCAGGTGGTGCTGCCGCAGGGCACAGTGTTAGGTCCGGCGGAACTGGGGCTGCTGGGTACGGTCGGCAAGACCCAGGTGACGGTTTACCCGCGCCCCAAAGTGGCGGTCATGTCTACCGGCGATGAGATTGTCGAGCCGCAGCAGCAGCCTGAGCTGGGCCAAATTCGGGATGCCAACCGTTTCACGCTGATGAGCGCCGTGCGCCAGGCCGGAGCCGAACCGCTGGACCTGGGCATTGTGCGCGATAAAGCCAACAGCTTGCAAGACGCCATCGAACGCGGCCTGGCCGAAGCCGACGCCTTGCTAACTTCCGGTGGGGTCTCAATGGGCCAGCTTGACCTGGTTAAACCTTATCTGGCCTCGCGGGGGACCATCCATTTTGGGCGAGTCAATACCAAGCCTGGCAAGCCCGTTACCTTTGCCACCGTAGACGGCAAGCCTTGTTTTGCCATGCCCGGTTTTCCGGTCAGCGCTCTGGTCAGCTTTGAGGTGTTTGCCCGGCCTGCCTTGCTAAAAATGGCCGGTCACAGCCGCATCTATCGCCCGCGTGAGCAGGCTATTCTGGCCCATTCGTTCAGCCACACTGCTGCCCGCACCGAGTTTCAACGGGTGGTGCTGACCCGCCGGGCCGATGGCAAATTGGTTGCTTCTTCCACCGGCTTTCAAGGGTCGGGACGATTGTTATCTATGGTCGGGGCCAATGGGCTGGTGATTTTGCCGCACGGCCAGGGAGATTTTGAACCCGGGACAGTGGTGGAGACGCTGGTTCTCGGCCCGGTTGAGGTAGTCTGATGATGACCGAAATTAGCCAGCTTGAACGTTATCGCGGGGCCTTATTGGGGTTGGCGGTGGGTGATGCGGTAGGCACCACCCTGGAATTTAGACCCCCCGGTTCATTCAGCCCCATTGACGATATGGTGGGCGGTGGGCCTTTTCATCTGGCCCCCGGCCAGTGGACTGACGATACCTCGATGGCGCTGTGTCTGGCCGAGAGTTTGATTGAAAAACAGACGTTCGACCCGGTTGACCAGTTGCAGCGTTATGTCCGCTGGTATCACGAAGGGTACATGAGCAGCACCGGCCATTGTTTTGATATTGGCAACACCGTCCGGCGAGCGCTGCATCTGTTTGAGCAAACCGGCCAACCTTTCGGGGGTTCAACGGACCCTTCGGCGGCAGGCAACGGTTCGATTATGCGTTTAGCGCCGGTACCGCTCTTTTATGCCTCGCAGCCCCAAATAGCCATCGAAATGTCCGGGCAGAGTTCGCGGACCACGCATGGGGCGGTTGAAACGGTGGATGCCTGCCGCTATCTGGGGGCCTTGATTGTGGGGGCCGTGGCCGGGGTGAGCAAGGTTGAACTGCTCTCGGAACGCTTTTGCCCCATCCCGCATTATTGGCAGGGGCATCCCTTAACCCCGGCCATTGATGAAGTCGCAGCCGGTTCGTTTAAAGAGCGACATCCGCCTGAAATACGGGGGACGGGTTATGTGGTCAAATCATTGGAGGCGGCGCTGTGGGCTTTTTATCACAGCCGCTCCTACCGCGAGGGCTGCCTGCTGGCGGTCAACCTGGGCGACGACGCCGATACCACCGGGGCTATTTACGGGCAGTTGGCCGGCGCTTTTTATGGCGAGGCCGGTATTCCGGCGGCCTGGCGCGCTCGCCTGGCCCAGGCTGATTTGATTGGCTGTTTGGCCGATCAGCTTTATGAATCGGCTAAAAATCAGCTTTAAAAATGACGAAAGTCATCTTTTTCTAAGACTTTTGTCGCTTACAAAAATAAACTAATACGTTTATAATACCGTTACCATTAGCCATGAAAATTTTATTAATTGGTCTCAGTCACAAAACTGCGCCGGTAGAAGTACGTGAAAAGCTGGCATTCACTCACCCCATGCTGCGCTCGGCCCTGACCCACTTTGATCACACCCACCCTCAGGCTCACCTGGAGGATGTGCGTGAAGGGGTGATCCTTTCCACTTGCAACCGCCTGGAAGTGTACGCCCTGGTACGTGATGCTGAAGTGGCCGAGCAGGCTATTGTGGATTTTCTGGGCCACGCCTGTAGCGTTTCTCCTGCCCTCTTTCGCGAGCATCTCTACGTAAGGCACGATGAGGCGGCGGTGCGCCATCTCTTCCGGGTAGCGGCGGGATTAGACTCGATGGTGTTGGGTGAGCCGCAAATTTTGGGCCAGATTACCGAAGCCTACGAGGCGGCGCTGTCGCAAGGGGCAGCCGGAACGGTGCTGTCGGCCCTTTTCCGGGCGGCCATTCACACCGGCAAGCGCGTCCGCACCGAAACGGCGATTAGCGTGAATCCGGCTTCGATTAGTTCAGTCGCCGCAGCCCTGGCTAACCAACTGTTGGGCGACCTGTCGGAGCGGCAGGTGCTGCTAATTGGGGCCGGCGAGATGGGCGCAATTGCCGTTCGGGCGCTGCAGCGGCGTGGGGTGTCGAAAATTGTGGTGGCGAACCGCACCTACAAAAACGCCGAACAGTTGGCTAAAGCCTGGGATGGTCAGGCCATTACCTTTCAACAACTGCCCGAAGCGTTGGTCGCCGCCGATATTGTTATCAGTTCCACCGGCGCGCCGCACACCGTCCTTAACCGGGATTTGCTGGAACCGGCCATGGCGGTGCGGCCCAACCGCCCCTTGTTTATGATTGACATCGCCGTGCCGCGCGATATTGACCCTAATGTAACCGAAATCCGCCATGTACACCTGTGCGATATTGACGATTTGCAGGGCCAGGCCGAAGATAATGTCCGGGAGCGCGCCCAGGAAATCCCCCACGTCGAAGCGATTGTGGCCAAAGAACTGACCGGCTTTTTGGATTGGCTGGCCTCGCTGGATGTGGTTTCGACTATTACCGACCTGCGCCGGCAGATTGAAGCGGTGCGCCAACGCGAGTTAGAGCGGTTGTTCAACCGGCTCGATTTGAACGAACACGAGCGCGAGTTAATTGCTACCATGAGTCACCGGCTGGTCAACAAAATCTTGCACGAGCCAACCCTGCGTTTGAAACAGGAAGCCGCCAACGGCAACGGCGCGATTTATATTTCGACTATGCGGCAACTGTTTTTGCTGGATGAAACGCACAGCCAAATAACGACCGGAGACCGGAGACCGAGGACCGAGGCAAGCTAAGCTCCGGTCTCCGGTCCCCCGTCCTCGGTCTGCCTTTAAGGGAGAAAACCGATGCACTCACCCATTCGCCAACCTGCTTATGATGTGAACGCCCGGCCGTTTATGATTATCTGGGAAACTACCCACGCCTGCGACCTGGCCTGCCGCCACTGCCGGGCCATGGCCATCGCCGAACACGACCCGCTCTCGTTGAATTTTGAGGAAGCCAAGCGGCTGCTGGAGCAGGTGGAAAGCTTTGGTAAACCCCGCCCTATTTTTATCTTCACCGGCGGCGACCCCTTCAAACGAACTGATTTGTTTGAACTGCTGGCCTATGGCAATCAATTAGGACTGGTTATGGCGGTGTCGCCCTCCGGCACGCCGCTGCTCAACGAGGCCAACCTGCGCCGGGTGAAGGAGCATGGGGCTAAAGCCATTTCGCTCAGCATTGACGGCTCTACCCCAGAGCGGCACGATGATTTTCGCCAGGTGCCCGGCTCGTTTGCCCTGACGACCCAGGGCTGGCAAATTGCCCGGAAAATTGGTCTCAAATTGCAGCTTAATACGACTGTCACCCGCTACAACTTACACGATTTGCCCAATATTTTCCGGCTGGTATTAGAATATGGAGCCATGACCTGGAGCGCCTTTTTCCTGGTGCCGACCGGGCGCGGCAAAGCTGAAGATGAGATTTCTCCGGCCGAGTACGAAGGTGTGATGCACTTCCTGTATGACTGCTCCAAATATGTCAGCGCCAAAACTACCGAGGGCCATCACTATAAGCGGGTCGTCTTGCAACGGACTATTTTAGATGAAAAGGGATTGGCCGTTGAAGATTATTTTAACCTGCACCCCATCTATTTTGAACTGCGTGAAGCCCTGCAAAAAATTGTCGCCGAGTATAATGTTCAGCCAAAAGAAACCATTGTCCGCACGCCGATGCACATCAATGCCGGGAATGGTTTTGTTTTTGTCAGCCGGCGGGGCGACGTGTTTCCGAGCGGGTTTATGCCCGTCAGCGCCGGCAATATCCGGGATAAATCGCTGGTGGAGATTTACCGGGACGCGCCGCTCTTTCAAGAACTGCGTAACCCCGATCTGCTCGAAGGCCGGTGCGGGCTGTGTGAATTTGCCGGCGTGTGCGGCGGGTCGCGCTCACGGGCCTACGCCCTTACCGGCAATCCCCTGGCCGAAGAACCGTTTTGCACCTATGAACCAGGCTCTTTCCCCTTTGAAACGGAACTCGCCGCGCTGCTCAATAGTCACGCTGGCGTAGTTGCCTAAATTTGCGCCTTCGGTTAAAATTATGACCAGAAGTCTAAAAAATTTGCCGGCTTCTGGTCACAAAAATAATACCCTCCTCATCCTCTTTATAATCCTCCTCTCCCAATTGTGTTGATCTTATGGTAGTGTCTTGGGCCAAAGTAGATGTGACAGGAAATTTGTAGAACAAGGTAATTTATGCCCAATCTGCGCCTGCTAGAGGTTTCTGGTACCCCTTTTGAGATGGGTCGCCAACACGCTGCGGCCTACCCCAAAGAAATTCAAGAATTAACCGAAGATCGTCTGAATTTAAGCAGCAATAAAAACTGGACTGGCAAAGAGTTGTCGCGCCAGGAGGTTTTGGCTTTGGGCAATGCCTGCTTGCCCTACCACGAAGCCTATGCCCCTGAGTTGATGGCAGAACTGCGCGGCATGAGCAGTGTTACCGGCCTGGGCCTGACTGAATTGATGATTCTGAACGGCTTTACCGATTTTATTGACGCTATCTACAGCGCCGAAGAAAAGGAACTCAGAGGACTCGTGGGCACTAACGGGAACTTAAAAGCCCCTATTCCTTCCCCTGAGTTCATCCCCGCCCACCCCGCCGGAGATGATTGCACGGCTTTTATCGTTAGCCCGGATGCTGCCACCGAGGGCCAGAGTTTTTTGGGGCAAACCTGGGACATGCACGAAACGGCGACCCCCTACCTGGTTTTGCTGCGCGGCCAGCCGGAGGGCGGGCTGCGTTTCCTGGCCTTTACCATTATCGGCTGTATTGGGATGATTGGCATGAATGAAGCCGGCATTGCGATTGGCATCAACAATCTGGTTGCCGGCGATGGTCGCCCTGGCGTCACCTGGCCCTTTGTGGTCCGCAAGGTGCTGGCTCAGGATAACCTGGACGACGCTCTGGCCTGTATCACCACCGCCCCACTGGCCGGCGGCCACAATTACCTCCTGGCCGATTCAACCGGGCGTGGCTACAACGTGGAAGCCATGGCCTCGCGTTATCATCTTCAAGAAGTGAAAACCGGTTCGCTGGTGCATACCAATCACTGCTTGATTGCTCAAAATGTGGATGTCGAGCGAGCCAGACTGCCCAAATCCAGGGCCAGTTCTGAGACTCGGCTCAGTCGAGGTGAAGAAATGCTCAACCGGGGCCAGCTTACCCTGGCCGACTTGATGACCATGACCCGCGACCACAGTGCGGTTAACGGCATCTGTGTTCACCCGGAAGAGCCTTTCTATTTGGAAAGTTGCGGGGCGGCCATTATGCGCCCGGCAACAAGAGAATTTTGGGCCGTTTGGGGCCGCCCCTGCGAAAACGAATTTGAGCATTTTATCGTTTGAGCCAGGGGTATCGGAAAGAGGAGGGTTATCGAAGAATAGTTGCGCGTATAGAGGATAGCTGTAGGGAGGCTGTTCTCTTTTTTGATTCCTGGTAGTAGCGAGCGCCTTCAGCACTTGTCAGGCTTTGGTCGGCATTTCTGCGAGTCAAATTAACAAAAAGTGCTGCTATCTCCTGACCATTGGCGTTAAAGTCAAACGTTGTTTAAGTTACTCCCCAATCTCGTTCCCACGCAGAGGGTGAGCCGCAGATAGGGGAATTTGCAAAAAGGGTTTTCCACAGGAGATTAAAATGAATATCTATGTAGGCAATCTGGCCTGGGCAGTTAGTGACGACGATTTAAGACAGGCATTTGCCAGTTACGGTGAGGTCACTTCAGCCACCGTTATTAAAGATAAATTTACCGGCCAATCTCGTGGATTTGGCTTTGTCGAGATGCCTAGCAGCTCTGAGGGCCAGGCCGCGATTACGGCTTTAGACGGCTTCGATTTAAAAGGACGCGCGCTCAAAGTGAATGAGGCCCGCCCGGCCGAGCGTCGTGAAGACCGAGGCGGCGGGGGTGGCGGTCGTGGCCCGCGCAACAGCAGCCGGGGCGGCGGCGGTGACCGTGGTGACCGAGGCGGCAGCCGCGGGGGTGGCGGCGGCGACCGAGGCTTCGGCGACCGGGGCAGCCGTCGCTAAGCTGTTTCACTGTAAAAACCTACAAGACCCGACAATGGCGTCGGGTCTTATTTTTTAGCTTGCCTGCGAGCGGTTGTCAGAAGTTCAAAGGTGGTGCTATAATCCAGGCCACGCCTGAATTGTTAAATTAATCCAATGGAGTAATAATTTATGATGCCTCAGACCCAGAAATTTGCTTCGGCGGCGGATGCCCTCGGCGTGATTGGTTTGCCGGCGCCGGTCAAAGAATTAGCGGCTCGTTCTTGGGATGCCATTGTAGTTGGAGCTGGCCATAACGGCCTGGCCTGCGCCGCCTATTTGGCCCGAGCCGGTCGGCAGGTATTGGTGCTGGAAGCGCGAGAACGCATCGGCGGGGCTTGTACCCTGGAAGAGCCTTTTCCGGGTTATATTGTCTCCCCCTGCGCCTATGTGGCCGGGATTATGCACCCGTTGGTAATTGACGAATTGAAGATGCGGCAGCGCGGCTTTGAGTGGAGCGCGGCCAACGGCATGTTTGTGCCGTTTGACGATGGCAGCAGCATCCATTTGTGGGATGACGAGGAGCGGTGTGAGGCCGAAATCAACAAGCTGGCGCCGGGCGACCTGGCCGGTTGGCGGGCCATGCACGCTGTGTTGACCCGCGCCAGCGATGCGCTCCGCCCGCTTGACGAGCGCGACATGTGGATTGGCCGCGCCCCTACCCGCGAGCAGGTGGAAGACCGGCTCAAAGGCGACCCGGAAGCGATCAACTTTATCTTTGAGTGGTCTATGATGGAATATCTGGAACGCTATTTGCAGGATGAACGGCTGCAAATTGCCTATGCCGGGCAGGGCATCATCGGCGCAAATGCCAGTCCGTATGATCCCGGCACGGCCTCGATCTACTTTTATCATTTCTGCGGGCGCATGGGCGAGTATCTGGGCCAGTGGGGGTTTGTCAAGGGCGGCATGGGCATGATTTCGTTCATTTTATGTGACGCGGCTCGCGAGCTGGGGGCAACCGTTGCCGCAGGTGTACCCGTCGCCCGGATTATTCCCGGTGAGGGGGTCGAGCTGGCCGGTGGGGAGCGCATTCACGCCCCGGTGGTGGTGTCCAACGCCGACCCGCGCGTGACCCTGCGGCTGCTGGGCGAGGCGGCTGACCCCGGCTGGCAGGCTCAGGTGGAGGCGATGCCCATCACCGGCTGCACGGTCAAGGTGAATGTGGCCTTGAGCGAACTGCCCAACTTTACCGCCCGGCCTGGCACGCTGGAACCGCATCATTACGCGGTGGTAGACACCCCTCTCTCCAAAGCCGAGTGGCAAAACTGCTTCGACACGGCCCGCGCCGGTTATTTGCCGGAGCGAGTCTGGACCGAAATCTACTTCCAGACCGTCCACGATCAAAGCGTGGTGCCGCCGGGCAAGCATACCATGAGCGTTTTTGCCCAATACGTGCCGCACACCTTTGCCGAAGGGGATTGGGACAGCCAGCGCGAAAAGGCCGGTCAAATGGTGCTGAACTCGATTGGGCGATATTGCAGCAATATTCCCCAGGCCGTGATTGATTACGAAGTGCTGGGGCCGCCCGACATCGAGCGGAAGGTCGGCCTGACCGGCGGCCACATTTTCCAGGGTGAAATTACGCCGGATTTTATGTGGGACAAACGGCTGGCCCATCGTACCCCAATGCCGGGGGTGTTTCTGTGCGGCGCGTGTACCCATCCCGGCGGCGGGGTGGTCGGCTTGAATGGTCGCAACGCGGCGATGGAGATTCTACAAGGCTGAAGTGGAAGGCTGAGGCTGAGGCTAAGGCTAAGCAGAAAAGTTTACCTTAGCCTTAGCCTAAAAATATAATTTTGAAAGGACTTACAACAATGGCTAAAATTTATGAACATATCGAATTGGCCCCTGATGTCATGATTGGCCGGATTGACGAAGAAGGCCGGGTCTATTACGAAGAAGAGGCGGAGGGTGAGTACATTGGCCGGATTGATTACGAGCAGGGTGAGGTCTTTGATGAAGATGAGGGCTACATGGGCTGGATTGAAGAAAACGGCGACATCTACGGCAGCTACGAAGAGGGCGATGAGCGCCTGGGCCGTGTAGCCGACGACGGCAAATTGTACCTGTATGATGAAGGTGACGCCGAGGTTTACGTCGGCCAAGTGACCGAGATGAAGCATAAAGCCGATGGCGCGGCAGCAGTTCTCTTCTTTTTTGATGAGTGGGAAGAAATATTCGAGGATGAGGATGAGGAGGAAGCATAGGTGAGGCGAGGGCACGTGAGGCGAAAAATCTTCTCGCCTCATCGCCTCACGTGTCATCTCACCTTTTTTAGGAGGACGGCGTGGAAGTCGCCATCATGATCACTACAGTTGGGATTTACTGGAATTGGGGCCGCGCTTTGCCCGCTTTGAGGAAGGTCTGAAAATCATCACCCATCTGCTGCAAAGTGATACCCCCCTGGATTTTAGCGGCGCATATTACCAGCTTCACGAAGCCGTTTTGCTGCCCCGCCCCCAGCGACCCGCCGATTCTCATCGGCGGCAGCGGCCCCAGGCGAACTCTACCGTTGGTGGCAAAATATGCCCAGGAATGGAACGCGGTCTTTTTGGTTGGGATCAAGCCCTACTTTGCCACAAACCTGACGGGTGACTCGCCCTATCATTTGGATGGCAGAACGGTAAATTCTAGATCCATCCATTTGGATATAGGAGCAGCAATTACAAAGATTGTCCGGACTGTGATAGCAACATTGTAGAAATAAAGATCGTGCTCGCGTAGTGTCAGGAGGGTCAAACCGATCAGGGGTCCCCTCGGTTGAACGTCCCTGCGTGTGTTCAACCGGCTCGCGAGCCATCGCTGGCCCTATTGGAAAAATTATCTAAACCCATTGCTCCAGGAGTTGGCCCGTACCCCGTTAATGTTGAGCATTATGGTCCTCTCCTGGCGGGAGATGTTGTCAGAACATCTGTCACCTCTCGACAGCCTGGCGACTCGGCGGCGACTTTTATTTGAAACCTACATTGCGCAGATGTTCGAGGGTAAAGGTGAAGGAAACAAGCCGTGCCACGACGACCAGGCCAAATATTGGCTTACCTGGCTGGCCAGGCAGATGTCCCATCATAACCAAACCATCTTCTTAATTGAGCAAATGCAGCCGAGTTGGCTCCCCTCCACTATCTGGCAATGGGCCTATATCTTTATTTCTCGTATGCTTACAGCCCTTTTGCTGGAAATGGGGATATTGTCGGTTAGTTGCCGGATTGGCCTTTGGCCTACTCGGGGGACTCATCTACGGTTTTACCGTTGGCTCAAGCGATTTGCCAACGGATGGCCTCATCTTCGGTCTGATGGGTATTATAGCGGCTGCGCCTTTGGCGGGTTAAGTCAGGATATTATTGAAAAGAAAAGCTTCCCCAATCAAGGCATCTATTCATCCCTCAGAAATGCCTTATTTTCAGGGCTGATTTTTGGTCTTATGGGTGGCGTCGCTTTCTCCATAGTTCAAGGGTTGAGTCTGGCCCTATACAGCCGGGCCACTTTGAGTGTGGCGATTATGAGCAGAGGGGCCGGGCCGATTTTTGCTGGTCTCAGCGTTGCTACCCTGACCGCCTTATGTTATGGCGGTCAGGATGTTATCAATCATCTGATACTGCGGGTTCTCCTCGCTATCAAAGGCTATGTTCCGGGTAATTACGCCCACTTTCTTGACTACGCCGCTAACCTCATCTTTTTGCGCAAAGTTGGCGGCGGTTATGTTTTTATCCACCGGCTCCTCCTGGAATATTTTGCCTCATTGAAGCCGGACAAATAAGCCCGGCAGCCGGCAATAAAAAAGCTCTGTATCCGGCTGAATCCAGAGCTTTCACCATTCAAGAACTTTCCTATACTACTTCTGGCACAACACCACATTCGTCCCCTGATCGGTGTGGTACTCATAAGTTTGGCCCTGAGCCTCCAGCAGAATCAGGTAGCCGGGGGTGATGACCTGGGCATACATCATGCCCTCCTGGGGACAGCCCAGGCTGGCGTCGGGCCACTCCATCGGCTGGATGGATGTCACCGTAATTTGATCAGGGGGCAGACCGGTCTGTTGAATCAAGTGGGTGATGGCGGCGGCCAGAGCCGCTTCGCTGCCGGGAACGGGTTGGGCCATCCCTTGCGCTGGGGTCGCGCCAGGTTCAGCCACCGGCGAGGTAGGTAAAACAGGTGAATCCGGCTCGACAATTTCAACCGGCAAAGCGGTTGCGGAAGGCGCAGCCTCTATTTCCACCGGCAAATCAGTCGTGGGCGTTGCGGTAGGTTGAGTTGTTGGCGCAGATTGCGCTTCTTCAGGAGTCATGGGTGGAATATCCCCCGGCGTCGCTATATCGCCACAGGCAGCCATAATTGCGATCAAGCCTACGATAATCGCTGCCTGGCATATTTTGCGAACAGCATCAATCATATAATTACCTCCAACCAAAAATTTGGTCATCCAATCTACTCTTCAGACGATGGTTGGAGCGTTAAAGTTCCAAAGGCTAACTTAGTAAACGTCTAAAATTCATCTCGTTCCCAAACTCAGTTTGAGAACGAGATGAAGAAACTTGTTTTTGGACAATCACTCAGCCCAACAGCCGGTTTTCGACCTCGGTTGGGGTGAGGCCGACCACTATCACCATTTTTTCGGCCGAAGCCAGGCCGGCTGCGATTTCTATTTTCTCCCGCTCGATTTCAAGCTTTTGGGCCAAAAAGTTGATCAGGGTGTCGTTGGCAATCCCGCCGACGCCGGTGGTAATCAGCTTAATTTTGAGCGCATCGCCGTGTTTACCCACGACCTCATTTTTGACTGATTTGGGCACGATATGGACGGCAAATGCAGCACCCTCTTCAGCTTTGGTAATTTTGAACTCGCGCATAGCCTTGTCTCCTACAGTCTGTTAAATCAACATAGAAATGAGTATTTGTCTGAGAAAGTCCAAGAGCAGTAACGCTACCAATGGGCTGAGATCAATCATCCCGATTGTGGTGAAACGGCGCAGTGGCTCCAGAATGGGATCGGTCAGGGAGTACAGAAAGCGAATAGCCGGATTATAAGGGTCAATCCGAATATTCGCCATCGGCAGCCAGGAGAGCAGCACCCTGATCAAAATGGCCCACCACAAAACCTGAAAAACAATGTTAATTACCGAAGCCAGGATCTCACCCATTGTTGTTGAGGCCTCCCAGGAAACGCGACTTTTGATAAGCGGCCCAAATGGCTTTCGATAAAACGGTGCGGAAGCCGCCTTTTTCAAGCTGGTATAACGCCTCAGCCGTAGTGCCGCCCGGTGATGTGACCATGTTGCGCAGCTCAGCCGGGTGACGCTGGCTGTCGCGGGCAAAGGCCACTGACCCCTCAATCGTTTGCAGTACCAGTTGTTCGGAGACGCGGCGGGAGAAGCCCATATGCACCCCGGCGTCAATCATGGCCTCCATAAACATAAACACATAAGCCGGCCCGGTACCGGAGAGGGCCGTGGCCATATCCATGTAATCTTCATTATCTACATAAAGCTCTTCGCCCAGGGCGGCCAGAATGGTCTGGGCCTGTCGGCGCTGAGCCTCATTCACCTCATCGGTGGCTGTCCAGACCGACATCGCCTTGCCCACCAGCGCGGGGGTATTGGGCATGACCCGCACCACACTAAAATGGTGCAATTTTTGGCTGATTTTGCCAATGGTGGCCCCGGCCAGAATTGACAGCACCAGCGCGCCCGGCTGAATATGTCCCCGTAGTTCAGCGCCCACTTCTGCCAGGGTTTGCGGCTTGATGGAGAGGATAATAATATCTTTGCCTTGAACCGCTTCCAGATTACTGGCGGTGGTATGGACTCCGTAATGTGTCGCCAATTTTTCCAGTTGAGCTGGATAAGGATCGCTCACCGTAATACATTCCGGACTGATGAGTTCTTGCTTGGTTAAGCCAGCAATCATCGCGGTCCCCATCGTCCCGCCGCCGATAAAACACATTTGGGTATTCTGTAACATGGTAGTAGGTAATAGGGAGTAGGGAGTAGGGAGTAAGGAGTAAGGGAAAAAATCCCCTACTACCTACTATCTACCCCTTACTCCCTACTCTTTCAATTCCTTTCTCCAAATAAAATACGCCCTACTCTAATGAGGGTTGCGCCTTCTTCGATGGCTATTTCAAAATCGTCGCTCATGCCCATGGATAGGTGAGTCCAATCCAGGTGGGGCAGTTCAGTCTGAAGCCTGACCCGTAAGGCTGCCAGGCTTTGAAAGGTGGGACGTGCCTCGGCCGGGTTATCAAACCAGGGGGCCATGGTCATCAGCCCGCGAATAACCACTTTGTCGAGGCGGCTGATTTGAACCACCGTCTCCAGAAAATTCTGCCACTGCCTTTTATCGCTGGACCACTGGGCCAACTCAAACCCCGATTTGCTGGCCTCGCCCGACACATTGCATTGCAATAAAACCTCAACCGGCGGATAGTTGTCACGGGCCGCCAGCCGGTCAAGACGTTGGGCCAGCTTGAGGCTGTCCAGCGAATGGATGAATGGGTATACGCCCAGAGCCTCGTCTACCTGCCGGCTTTGCAAATGGCCGATGAGATGCCAGACGGGTGGTTCTCCTCCTGTCTGCTGCAACCACTCGACCAGTCCGGCGGCTTTGGCTTTGCCTTCAGCCGCTCGATTTTCGCCAAAGTGACGCAGCCCGGCTTGATAGGCCTCGATCACAGTTTCCAGCGGGTGCGTTTTGGTCACTGCCACCAGCGTCACTTCCCTGGCCGAGCGTCCCGCCCGCTCCGCCGCAGCGCTGATACGTCGGTTTACAGCCTCAAGATTGGCAGCAATGTTACTCAAACAGCGTTCCCTTGTAGTCCAATAATCACGCCAAAACGCCCCGTGCGGCCCTGTTCGGCCCGATGCGAAAAAAACTGATCGGTCCGGCAGGCAGTACACAACTCCGATTGAATAATTTGCTCCACCCCTGCCGCGGCTAATTGGCGGCGATTGGCCTCCCACATATTAAAATGGACGCGATCCGCCCGACCATTGCGCCGAACAAACAGGCTGCCCGAATCGGAAAGGACGGCGGCGGCGTCCACCACCTCCGGCCCCACCTCGTAACAACACGGCCCGATGGCCGGCCCAATCACCGCGATAATATCACTGGCCCGGCAGCCAAACTGCTGAGCCATTGCCCCAACTGTCGCCCCGGCGGCGTTTTGCATGGTCCCACGCCAGCCGGCGTGGGTCAAGCCGACCGCGCCTCGCACCGGGTCAAAAAAGATGAGCGGGGTGCAATCGCCAAAACGCATGGACAGGTAAATACCCGGTGTGGCGGTAATCAGCCCGTCCGCCTGACCCATCACGCGCCGCCGGTTGGCGGGATGGACGGTTAAAACGTCGGCGCTGTGGATCAGATGGCAGGAAACGGTCTGGTCGGGCGAAATATCGAGCGCCCCGCACACCTGCTCATAATTTTTATTCACCGTCTCCGGGTCATCACCGACCGATAAACCCAAATTAAGAGAGGCAAAGGGACCTTGGCTGTACCCGCCCTGGCGCGTAAAAATGGCATGGCGTAAATGGGGGTAAGCCTCAAAGGCGACGATACGATACACCAACAGGTTTTGAACCTTAACCGGATAAACGCCCTGGGTAGCTGCCGGCAGCCTCATAAAATGAGTGTATCACATTCACCGGGTAACGTCAATTGATTTCCAGTTTCATTATAGCAAACAACATGACATAAGACAACGTGAAACCTGAGACGTGAAGCGTGAGGTGTGAATTTGGCTTTTTTAAAGACTCGGTCTTAAATAAGACATTCATAAAACGTAAAGCGTAAGACGTAATGAATTTATGCCAAAGTTCCTTACGTTTTACATTTTACGCTTCACTCTCGATATAAATCCTTTTGGTTAATTAAAATCTTGGTTTTGCCAAAACCCTTTGAGCTGATGATGGAATACAAAGAATTTCACGGACACGTTTTTTACCGGCGCATGAACCATGCCCGGCCTATGCTATCGCATGGAGAGGGTATCTATCTGGTTGATACGGCGGGCAAGCGGTATATTGACGCCTCCGGCGGGCCGGTGCTGATTAACATTGGCTATGGCGTGGCTGAAGTAATCCAGGCCATGACCAATCAAGCGGCGACCGCGGCTTATCTGCACGCCACCATGTTTACCACCCAGGCGTTGGAAGAGTACAGCGCCGCCCTGGCCGAAGTGACGCCGTTGGAAAACCCGCGTTTTTTCTATCTTGGCAGCGGTTCCGAGGCGGTTGAAACGGCTATTAAGTTTGCCCGGCAGGTGCAGGTGGATCGCGGCGAAACGCAGCGTTACTTGGTCATCTCGCGCTGGCACAGCTATCACGGGACTACCCTGGGGGCGCTGGCGGTGAGCGGACGGCCCGGCTTGCGCCAACTTTACCAGCCGATGTTGGCCCAGACGCCCCACATCGAGCCGCCCTATTGTTATCGCTGCCCTTTCAACCTGAGCTATCCGGGCTGTGGGCTGCGCTGTGCCCACGCCTTAGAAGAAGCCATCAAACTCAACGGCCAGGAAACCATTTCGGCCTTCATTGCCGAGCCGATCAGCGGGGCCAGCCTGGCTGCTGCCGTACCCCCGCCGGACTATTGGCCGCTCATCCGCCAGATTTGCGATCATTACGGTTTACTGCTCATCGCCGACGAGGTCATGACCGGCTTCGGGCGAGCCGGCTATTGGTTTGCGGTGCAAGCCTGGGGTGTCGAGCCGGATATTATCACGATGGCCAAAGGGGCCGGCGGCGGCTATTTCCCGCTTTCAATTACGGCTGTCAAAACTGAGGATGTCAAAACTATCCGCACCGGGCATGGTGATTTTGTGCATGGCGGCACGTTTTCGCACCATCCGGTAGGGATGGCGGCGGGGCTGGCGGTGCTGCGCTATATTCAAGCCCACAACCTGGTTGAAGCTTCGCGTAAACAGGGCGAAAATTTGGGGCAAAAACTGCAGGCCGCTTTTGGCGACCATCCGCAGGTGGGCGATATTCGCGGGCAGGGCTTGATGTGGGGTCTGGAATTTGTAGCCGACCGGGCCAGCAAAGCGCCTTTTCCGGCCAAGCAGGGCGTATCCAAAAAAATCGGTGATGCCGCCTTTGAGCGCGGCCTCATTGTTTACCCCAGCAGCGGCAACGCCGATGGCCTCAACGGCGACCAGGTGATGATCGCGCCGCCCTTTATTGTCACCGATGAACAGCTAGATGAAATTGTGGGCTTATTGGGGGAAGCCATTAAAGCAGTTATCTAATTGATGAACCATTTAAAGGTTATCCAATTTGGAGTTTTGATTCTTCAAGTTGAATTGGATGGTAAACACAGTCCCCTGACCCACTTTGCTTTCCACGCCAATCGCCCCGCCATGCGCTTGCGCTACGCTCAAGGCAATGGCTAAGCCTAAGCCTGTGCCGGTGGTAGCGCGTGACGGGTCCACCCGGTAAAAACGCTCAAAGATATGAGGCAAATGTTCCGCGGCAATGCCGACGCCCGTATCGGCGATAATGACTTCCACCAGGCCGGAGGGCTGGGGCCTGGCAGTCACCGTAATTTTCCCCTGCTCGGTGTATTTAATCGCATTGTCCAACAGATTCACAAATAGACGAATCAAAGCGTCACTGTCGCCGGTTACGGTGAGGTTTTCGGGAAGATGAGCGGTCAATACCAGTCCCTTATCTTCCGCCAGGAGACGCAGCGAATCGGTGACATCGGCCAGTAACAGTGATAGGTTGACCTGATCTTTCATGATAGGCCGGGCGGCGTCGCTGTGGGTCAGGTGAAGCAGCCCTTCGACCAGGGTGCGCAGCCGTTCGGTTTCTTCGCCCAGATCGGCCAGTACCTGTTCGTACTCGGCGGGGGTGCGCCGGCGGGCCAGGGTGCTGCTGAGAATGGTTTGCATAGCCGCCAGAGGAGTGCGCAATTCGTGCGAGGCGTCGGCGGTAAAACGCCGTTCCCGCTGGAAGGCATCCTCCAATCGGGCCAGCATTAAATCAAAGGTGGCTGCCAGCCGGCCCGTTTCATCGGCGGTGTGGGGCAGGTTTAGCCGGGCCGATAAATCCTGGGCCGAGATTTGTTGGGCAGTCCGGGTAATTTTGTCAATCGGGGCCAGTGCCCGCGCCGCCAGAAAGTAGCCCCCGGCCCCGGCGATGATAACCAGCAAAGGGCCGCCAATCAACAGGGTCACCAGGAGTTGGTTGAGGGTCTGATTCATCCCGTTCAGATTTTGGGTTACTTGAATAACGCCCACTACCTGCCGATTATCTTGCACAATGGGCGCCGTATATATTCGCAGCGGGTGCCGGGTGGCTGCGTCGGTAAGGGTTGTAAAAATACCGGGCTGATTGGGCGTCGTAAACTGGGTTTGCGGTTGGGGCAGGGCTTGATAGGGACCATACTGTTGAAATATTTGCCCGGCCAAGTCCAACGCTCGAAAGGAAAACCCCTGTTCCAGCAGCGAAGGATTGGGCATATTTTTTAGAAAATCATCAAGGGGTACTATTTCGCCATCTGGAATATCCATTTCAGCGGTCACCTGCGAAGCGGCCAACTTTAACTCGCCATCCACCACATCGGTCAGGTTTTGAGCGGTGCGAATATAAATGAAAATGCTAAAAAGCAGTAACGCCGCCAGCAGCAGCGTTGCCGTCCAGAGGGCAAAGCGGGCGCGCAGGGTTTGCCAGGGTTTCATTCATCCCCGCTCTGCGCTGAGAGACGATAACCGGCCCCGCGAACGGTGTGGATCAATTTCAGGGCAAAAGGGTCGTCAATTTTGCGGCGCAAATTGCGAATGTAGACATCCACCACATTGGATTGGTTATAAACATCGTAGTTCCAGACCGCTTCGGCAATTTCGGTGCGGGTCAGGATGTGTTCGGGTTCACGCATTAAACATTCCAGCACAGCATATTCTTTCGCGGTCAGGTCAATCAGGGTTTCGGCGCGCATCACCCGGCGGGTGCGGGTGTCCATCACCAAGTCGGCTATTTGCAGCAGATTGCGCCGGGCCGGCTGACCGATTTGCCGCCGGGACAGGGCGCGCAGGCGGGCCAGAAGTTCTCTCAGTTCAAAGGGTTTAACCAGGTAATCGTCGGCTCCGGCATCCAGGCCGGTTACGCGGTCGTCTATGGCATCGCGGGCGGTCAACATCAGAATGGCCGCCGGGTGGCCCCGGCTGCGCAGGGTATGACACACGGCAATCCCATCCATTTCAGGTAGCATCAGATCCAGCACAATCAGGTCAAACGGCACGACATCGGCCCAGGCCAGGGCTTCGCGTCCGGTGAAGGCCACATCTACGGCGTAACCCTGTTCTTCCAGACCGCGTTTGAGATAGGTTGAGATTTTGCGATCATCTTCGACAATTAACACCCGCACGGTTAGCTCCTTATGACCCCGCTGCCGATAAGTTTAAGTGACTTCTGCAGCGCGTCAAATTTATCGCAGCGAAGGGACTCCAAGATTGGATCGGAGTCCTTTTATCAAATAAAGAAAGGCTGCCAGCATCAATTCGTCGGGGTGAGGGCGGCCAGGGTGTCTCGAAGCTGCGCGGCAATGTCGGCGGCGGCTTCGAGGTCCTCGTCATCCGCGGCGGTTCGCAGGTTGCCAAGTTGAGCTTCGATATTGCTGGCCGCGGCGCTGTCAAGGGTGTGGGCAAAGCGGTCCCAGGTCCATTCGAGAACGGCGACATCACCCAGGACCGGGCCGGGTTCGGCGCCGGTGGCATCCACAAGAAGCTGTTGCGCCCACAGACCGAAACGGGCGCGGTCAATCTCGGCGACAGGCCGGTGGCGCAACTGGAGGTCGAGGCTGGCTTGGGCCACGTCAATGGCTGCTTTGCGGGTCCCGGCGACGTTGCGGTGGTTGACCGCCGGCACCAGGGCATCCCCGGCGAGGGTGGCGAGGGCGCGGCTCATCTGGGCGGCGAGCAGTTCGGGTACGTCGCCGCCGGCCTGGTAGTCCGCCCAGGCAGCGGTCATTGTTTTGAGGGTGGTGGCTGCCCCTTCCCAATCCTCAGCCTCGGCGGCGTCGAAGATATCGGTCGCACCGCTGAGCAGGGTTTCCAACTCAGCCGGCAAAGGTCCGGAGAGCGCGTCGGTGGGCGCAGCGATAGCCAGCGCTTCAAGGTCGCCGCCGCTGCCGGTTGAGAACTCGCCATAGCCGGGGGCAAAGATCTTGTCCTCATAGCCTCCATCCATGTGAAGTTCCTCAGTCATAATCGCGCCCTCAACGGGTCCGGCTGGGCCGTCCACGGTCACGTCCACAGCTTTGACGGTGACTTCTTCAAAGACAATGCCGGGGCTGTTCTCAGGCCGGTACACCTCGCCCACTTGAGGGTCGGCGGGCATGATCATGGCGGCCGGGCCATCTTTGCCTGCCAGCCAGGTACCCTCGGTATCGGCAATGACGCCGTCTTCGTAGTTGAAAACATCCTCACCCAGATACCAGACGGAGCCATCGTCAGCTTGGGCATACCAATCGAGTGCGACTTCTTCGATGCGCCCATCCATGTAGGCGGTGTATTGGGAAATAAGCGCCTCGACCTGTTGGCCGTTCAAGTCAATGGTCTTGGTGTTGGGGAGTAAGGTGGTTTCAGCTCGAAACAGGTGGCCGTCAGCATTACCGAGCAGGACGGCGGAGTGAAGCTGGCTGATAGGAAAGAGCGGATTGGTGACAGCCGTTGGGTTTGAGAAGGTTGGCTCGGCCAGGTCTACCCGTGCGCTCTCCGGGGCGCAGCCTTCGCCACTCTCAGTGCCGCAAGTCGCTTCAAAAAGAGGCGCTGCAACTGGAGTAGAGGCAGCGGCTGGCGTGGCAGTTGCGGTTGGGGCAGCGCCTGGATGGAACTCAATCAGCGTAAATGTCTCTCCGCTTTCCAGGTCAACGGTTTTGATAAGGCCAATTCCGGCGGCATAATATTTTTCCTCCTTCGCCTCAGGCTCTAAGGCGGTAAATTCATAGGTTTTGACGACATTATTGTAACTACCGTAAGCGATGGCGACGCTTTCACTGGCGCTTAACAATGTCGCCTGATCTTCGGCCTCACCGGGGTAATATTCCTGGTAATAGGTTTCCCCAACGTGAGCGGCCGGGTCGGCAACCATGATGATGCCGGGCAGCGCCCCATTCACCCCTGCTTCCCACGAGCCGGCGTGATCCAGCAACTGACCGTCCTCGTAGTTATCCACCGCTTCACCCAAATACCAGACATTGCCGGCCTTATCTTGGGCAAACCAGTCGAAGGTATTTTCGACCAGTTCACCATCGGAGTAGACCGTATCTTGCACGACGGTGGCCGTAATGCCCATGACCTGGCGTGTCTCTGACAGAACTTTAATTTCGTTATATTCCGGGCCGTCTTCGGTCATGCCTTCATAAATAAGGGTTGTGCCGGGGATGAGGGGGAAGTAGGGATTGTCTATCACCGTTACAAAATCGGCCGGGGGTGGCGGCGGCGCTGGATTCTGGGCGAAGGTCAGCCCACTCGATACGGTTACCATCAGCAGGAGTATCCCTCCGATTAATAGAAATTGGCGGATATGTTTCAGCCTGAGATTATTGTTGATTTTCATTTTTTCATCTCCTTATTTTATGTTTGAAAACCCAGTTTGTAGAGCGTGAACTGTATTCCTGCCCTACAATTCACACCCGCATCACTTTTAACAAGAGTCTATCAAAGCATCATGAAGTGGGCATGAAGCCAAGATGAAGCGTTTCTTCATCTTGGCCTGGTGGTTATTTTCGGAAATAAAAAAGGGGTTGCCATATTTTAAACAGGAAAATCCCCGTTACGGAAAATTTTCACAATTGAAATCAGGGAGAAGGGTGCTTCAGAGAAACCAGGCAGAGAATCTTTACTGTCTCAGGAAGGGCTTACGGAGGGGACGCAGTTTATCAAGCCCGTAAGCCGGCGAGAGGTCGAAGTTATATTTACCGAACCGCCAGGGATTGCCGCATTTTCACCGGGGGATATGGCGTGGTTGGCCCGGCTGTCCGCCGACGCCGCAGATGATCCTGAGTATGGGCCTGCTCTCGCTGACAGTGACCGGCACGACTTACCTGACTGTCGGCTTGATCCTGCTTCAGACAGTTCTCCTTGATTGGGTGCAACTTCGTTCTGGGGCCGCGCTTAACCCGGTGACTGGCCTAATTTTTGAGCCTATGGCGGCGCTGTTGATCGCCTACTTACCCCGTTGGGTCCTCTTTGTAATGGGCCTGGGCATAATCGGGTCATAGAGCAGGCCCCTTGCCCAGTTATGATCGTCAAAGGCCGGGTTGGTCCGATTCAGCGCATCCTCCTGTGCGACAGCGGCGTGGCCAGTCATACGCTTCTTGCCCATTTTATCCAGCGACTACCCGCTTTGGTCGAAGGTGAGGTCGAGGTCACTATTCTGCACGTCATGTCGCAAATGACCGCCGGCCCCGGCATATCCGGCAAGCAACTACGAGCCAGCGCCGAAGAGCTTATCCGTGAGCATACCCCTGAGGGTGAATTGTTACTGTTTGTGAAAACAGAATCTTATAGTACAATATTTGTAAGCGCGTCTAAATTCTGATTATCAGTCCTCCGCTTTGCCGGCTCATGAGCGTTCAATCCCAACTTTTAACAAAAGACAAAGATGCCACTATCCCCTGACGAGCGCAAGCAGCGCCTCAACGAAGTGGCCCGCCTCATCAGCAGCACGCTTGATCTGGCGACCCTCCTTCAGAATGTGGCGCCCCTGGCCGCCGAACTGGTCGGGGCCGAAGCCGGGGCCTTGTCCCTCGTCACGCCCGACGGCCACGCTCTCATCCACCATCACCTCTTTAACCTGCCGGAAGCGTTGAGCCAGCCGTCGGTACCGAAAGAGCAAGGCGTCGCCTGGGGGGTAATCGAGACCGGCCAACCGGTCCTCCTCGCCGACTATGCCGCGCATTCTGAAGCCTTGCCAGACTGGGTCGAGGCCGGTGTGCATGCACTCATTTGTGTCCCGGTCGCTGCGGGTGAGGTTCGCCTGGGTGCACTTGACCTGTGTATGCTCGACCCGGCCAAACGCTTCGGCCAGCGTGATCTGCGTCTGGCAACGACCACCGGTCAGCAGGTGGGGGTGGCTATCCAAAATGCACGCCTGTTTGAGGCAGAGCAGCGACGGCGCCAAGAAGCTGAAACCCTGCGTGACGCCTCCGCCGCACTGACCACTGCCCTCGATCTTAACCAGGTGTTGGACATGATCCTGACCCACCTGGAACGGGTGATTCCCTACGACAGCGCCTGCGTCTTCCTAGCGCAGGAAACGCGCCTGCGGGCTGTGGCCGGGCGGGGTTTTCCCTCTCTGGAACAAGTGATTGGGCAAGACTTCCCGGTGGGCGATTCGTTGATTCAGGAGATAGAGCGCACCCACCATCCCCTGATCCTGGCTGATGCCCAGGCTGACCCACGTTTTCGGCGCTGGGGTGGGGCCGACTATAGCCGCGGCTGGCTGGGAGTCCCACTTATCGTGCGCGGCAACATCATCGGCTACCTGACGATTGACAGCCGGCGCGTGGCTGCCTATGGCCAGGCTGAGGCCGCCCTGGCCCAGGCTTTCGCCAATCAAGCCGCTGTGACAATTGAGAACGCCCGGCTGTTCGAGGCCGAGCGTAAGCGCGTGGCCATCCTGACTACGCTCCACCAGACCGGCCTCGACCTGAGCGCGCAGCTTGACCTGCCCACCCTGCTGCGCATCATCGTCGAGCGGGCTGCGGCTCTGCTGGAAGCGCCAATGGGTGATCTCTATCTCATGCAACCCGCCGACCCTACTCAGGGCAAGCCCGGCGAACCAATCCTGGAACTGGCTGTCAGCCATAACCTGCCCCGGCAATACCTTGACGTCCACCTGCGGATGGGCGAGGGCTTGTCGGGCCGGGTGGCCGAAACCGGTGAACCGCTGATCGTGGACGATTACCGCACCTGGTCCGGGCGCGCCGCCGTCTTCGAAGACACGCCGATCCGGTCGCTGCTCGGCGTGGCGGTCAGATGGCAGGGAAGGACGCTGGGCGTGATTAATGTGGCCGATGACCGCCCCGGTCGCTTCGGCCCGGCGGATGCGGCATGGCTGGCGCTATTCGCCGACCAGATCGTGGTGGCTCTTGAGAACGTCCGGTTGGTTGAAGCGTTGCAGGCCAGCAAAGAGCACTACCGCGCCCTGATCGAAAATAGCGCCGATGGCATCCTGCTGCTTGACCCTGCGGGCACGATAACTTATACCAGCCCTGCGAGCTTCCACATTTTGGGCTACTCCGACCAGGAATTCCCCGGCCGCACCCTGTTCGAACTCGTCCACCCCGAAGACCTTCAAGAAGTCAGGAACTTTTTCAGAGAACTTCTACAGACACCTGGTCAGACGACTCCGGCGCAATATCGGCTCCGGCACAAGGATGGGACGTGGCGGTGGCTAGAAGGCGCCGTGCGTAACGCGCTGGCCGAGCCGGCTGTGCAGGCAGTCGTCGTCAATTTTCGCGATATCACCGAGCGCAAACGGCTAGAGGAGCAGTTCCTCCAGGTACAAAAGATGGAAGCGATTGGGCGGCTGGCGGGCGGCGTAGCTCACGATTTCAACAACCTGCTGACGGTCATCACCGGCTATGCTGACTTCCTGCTGGATCGTCACCCCAGTGACCTGGATCCATCACGGCAAGATATTGAGCAGATCAAAAAAACGGCGGAGCGGGCAGCCTCACTGACCCGACAATTGCTCGCCTTCAGCCGCCGGCAGGTGCTTCAGCCGGAAATACTGGACCTTAATGCCTTGGTGGCCGATATGGATAAGCTGCTCCGCCGCCTGATCGGCGAGGACATCGAGCTGGTCACCTTGCCGCAGCCAGACTTGGGCCTGGTGAGAGCCGACCCGGGCCAGCTTGAGCAGGTCATCCTGAACCTGGCCGTTAACGCCCGCGACGCTATGCCCAACGGAGGCAAACTTACCATCGAGACAGCAAACGTTTATCTGGACGAGACGTATACTCGTCAGCACGTGGACGTGAAACCTGGCTTTCATGTCATGCTGGCAATGAGTGACACCGGCCAGGGTATGGATGGAGAGACCCGGTCACATATATTTGAACCTTTTTTTACCACCAAGGAGCAGGGCAAAGGCACCGGCCTGGGGTTAGCCACTGTACACGGGATTGTCAACCAGAGCGGTGGTCATATCTGGGTTTATAGCGAGCCGGGGCAGGGTACGACGTTCAAAATCTACCTGCCGCGGGTCGAAGCGAGCAGCAAGCCGGCCAGACCGGGTCGGCTCTTATCTCCAGTTGTACACGGTTCGGAAACCATTCTCCTGGTGGAAGATGAAGAGTCGGTTCGAGACTTGGCCTACTTCATCTTGCTTGAGAAGGGGTACAGGGTGCTACCGGCGCGTCACGGTGCAGAGGCTATCCAGATTGGCGAACAGCAGACCGGTCCGATCCATCTGCTACTAACCGATGTAGTAATGCCCGGCGGTATGAGTGGGCGCGAACTGGCGGAGCGGTTGAAGCGGTTACGTCCGGGATTGAAGGTACTTTACATGTCGGGCTATACCGATAATGCCATTGTCCATCACGGTGTACTGGAGCCGGGCACTGCCTTTTTGCAGAAGCCCTTTGCCCCGGATACCCTGGCTCGCAAGGTGCGAGAGACGCTGGATGGGTGAACCATGAGGGGCAGGACAATTAGATGTACTAACAAAATGCAACTCATGGACAAAAGGTAGTCAAGTTTGCCCTAACATACCGGCCATTAATGAAAGGGGGCCTATAACCCAGCGCAGCTTCGCTAGTTTAGGGCCGACATGGCTCGCACGCTAGCGGCGATTTCCTCGACCTTGATTTTCGTATAGCCTCGCGTTGTTTTGGGGTCTTGATGTCCCAAAGCTTCCTGAACCAGGGCTAAATTGCCCGTAAACTCCAGCAGTCCATTAGCAAAATAGTGTCGTAGCGAATGAGGGGAGAGGCTAAAACGCCGGGCAATGTCGGCTTGTTCAGCCAATTGATCAAATAAATACTGGACTGAACGTGTACTCAGCGGGAAACGGGCTTCGGGCCGAACCGAACGATCGTGCCGGCAGAAAAGGGGGTGGACCGCTACCTGCACCAGCAACGACTCATCTTGGCGGTCGGCCAGGTAGGATTGGATTGCCGTCCATGCTTCGTCATCAAAAGCTACAAAACGAGTTTTACGCCCCTTGCCGGTTACCCAGGCCCCCCGGCGGCTATCGTCTAAATCGCCCCGCTTCAAACTGACCAGTTCACCGACCCTCATTCCCGACGATTTGAGAGCCAAAATAATGGCCAAATTCCGCCGCCAAACTAAGGTTAAACGGCGGCGGTAAGTGGGTGGAGTATCGGCCTCAATAGCCGGCGGCAGGCGAGCTGCATTAACCAATGCTTCGATAATCTCCTGGCTGGGGATTTTTTGAGTCACCGGCTTGTCTTTGACTCGTGTAGCCTGGGCTAACTCTTCCTTGATCCGGTTATATTCGGCGTAGTCAAAGGCAGGTAGGCGTTTCCGCAGCACCAAAAAGCGCACAAAGCGGGTCACAGCCAATAAATAAAGGGCTCGAGTACTTTCGGCTAGAGGGGTTGGAACGGTATACATATTGCGTTGGTATGTTTGCTTAAGCAGCCAGGCCGGCAATTCTTGAAGCATCTCAGGAGTCAAATCGGCGATTGGACGGTCGTCGGTCCAGCTTTGAGTTTGTTGGAGATAATTTTTGAGGTGGGCCAACCCTTGATAATAAGTACGGGCAGTGTGGGAGGATTGACCACCTCCCGCCGTTTTTAGAAATACCTGGCGCTCACTATCCAGAGTTGGTTGAGGTAGGACATCCAACTTGGTTCCAGAATCATTACTCATCTCTTTCTCCTATAACGGTTCATATTAGGCGTCTTATCAGAACCATTATATCACACTGATTAAACTTAAGCAAGAACCCCCCGGAGTCAAGATTTCCTTCCAATTGACCTTTCAACTTGTTTAAGCGTTAGCCCGTTGGCTAAAATCAGTATTATTTCAGATGCTCCACGAACAGTGCGAAAAGTACCTCCAAATTCGTTGAGTATGTATAGGTTTTTGGTCTTGAGATGGCAGCCATCAGAATGGAAAAACAAGGTCGGGATAATACTATACGAAAACATACTCCCTACCCTAACAAAAGAAGAACAGGTGTTAGTCGCAGTCATCGCCTGCGTCAATAACCCGGCGCATGGCCTCGGCCAGAACTGTGCCAATCAACGAGCCGCTGACAACATCGCCTGGATAATGTACACCCAGGTAAATTCGTGAAAAGGCCACCAGCGCAGCCACGACAAACCACAGCGGGACCAGGGCCGGATAGCGCCGGGTTAACAGCCAGGCTCCGGCAAAAGCCGCTGCCGAATGACCCGATGGAAAGGAATAACTACCCGGTTTCCGCCCGACGGTAATAGCCTGAACGATATCAATAAAGGGCCGGCGGCGGCGGAAATAGTATTTGATGGGATATTCGACAATGAGCGTGGCAACCCACAGTGGCGGCGCAATCTGCAAAAAGGCCCGGCGGTGGCGACGGCGGTTAAGCAGCATGGCCCCAAATAAGCCCACAAACCAGGCCAGCCCGCCGTTAAAAGCGATAGTGAAGGCGCTCATAATCAGGTTGGTGAGCCGGGTGTGGGGTAAATGATTAATCATTAGAAACAGGCGAACATCCAGCTTCTGGTAAGGTTTCATCCGAGCCAGAATAGCCTCGCGGAGGAAGAAACGCTGTTGCTCCAACTCCGGGTCGTGCTCGCCCCGCTGTTCTGGGTTCAGTACGGCTTGTAGTGCTTGTTCCAAAGCTTCGCGGGTTTCGCCGGTGCTACCGGCCACTTGTTGGGCCGCCGTAAGCAGCGTAGCTGAAGCTTTCTCGGTTCCCGATGTGCTGACGGCGGCCTCCTGGATAGCCTGGGCGGGTTCCGCTTCGGCGGGAGCCTCTTCACGTACATCTCGCTCTTTTACCTCGGCAGCGGCATCGAGCATGGTATCGGCTACCTGCTGGGCTTCTTCAGGGGTAGTAATCTGACGCACCGCCTGCTTGACTGCTTTTTTGGCCGGTCTGGCCCTGGCTTTGGTCTCAGGGGAGACCGGCTCATTGCTGACTACTCCGGTTCCTTTTTCTTCGGCCGAGTCTGCTGGGTCGTGGGCTTCGTGGCTCATTTTGCTGTTACCGATCTGGGTCTTCAAAACCCTGGGTAGCATTCTCCTCGGCTAATTGGCGGGCGCGGTAGACCACCACACTAGCCCGCGTCGCCTGCCAGGTCTGACCCTGCTGCTCGCCTTCCAACTCACCCGCTTCGATGAGCAGGATGACGTTGTCTTCTTTCATGTTCAGGTAATCACTAATTTCCTGAACTGTCATCGTATCAGCCATTTGTTTGTTCCCCCTTTAGGCACTTAGGCTTTCACATCGACAAAAAATTGTCGATAGTTTAACAATTTTATACGGCCACCCCCAGAGCAAGGAACAAGTCACGCATGGCGACATGAATGGTTTGATAGAGGGTGTCAAGGACG